>Ga0233411_10000024_pt1 | contig 52326 bp, 40 predicted proteins | sample Na_anoxic_2_MG_FD_179799 | JGI IMG/M metagenome (GOLD analysis project Ga0233411, IMG submission 179799) | Seawater microbial communities from Saanich Inlet, British Columbia, Canada - Na_anoxic_2_MG | ecosystem: Environmental > Aquatic > Marine > Inlet | place: Canada: British Columbia...
TTTTATAAAATCTTTATTTAAATCATCATCAGCTTTGATTTCATCTGTCTTTTTATATTCAGAAAAACCTACTGAACCATCAGTATTCTGGTCATCAGAGTCATCTGGGTAGACAACCTGAATAGAATTAAATACCCCGTCAGAGTTGACCCTCATTCCATTTTCGATGATGTCATGCTCTGCGGTAATCATGTGGTAATTTCTGTACTGCTTCATTAGCGTCGCAGGGATCTCTCCATTGTTTACTGGCTTGGCAGAGTTTATTGGTGCATCATCCACGTTCGATCTATCAACTTTCCCATTTGGATAAATGATATCTTTTGGTGGTGCCTTGCCATCAATTAGTCTCTTCTCATTCTTAAAGAGTTCTTTCTTTGAGAAAATTTTAGTAATACTATGCCTTCCTGTTTTGGCTATTGTATAGTCTTTAAGGTTTCTTTCTACGGGACTTAGTGTTGCGGAGAGGTCATCATCTCCGCCCATTATTACTGCTTCTTCATAAGTTGGTCCTCTATGAAAGTATAGTTGCTCTGGGTAACCAAAAAAGATAGTGCTTCGTCTATCAAAATTTACAACATCACAGATTGTTCCTGGATGTCTTAGTGTTAATTCTTGGAGAACGTCCCATATAGTTTGCTCATAGATAACAAACTTTGATCCTTTAAAGAATGTAAAGATTGCATCTTTGACACCTGCAATAACTCCAATAGTTCCGCCGATAATAAATCCTGCAGCGGCTCCAATAACTGCACCTGCAACTGTACCAACTACAGGAATGATTGATGCTGGGACGCCAAAGAAGGCACCAATTCCGACACCTCTTCCTGCCCACTTAGTCACCTGATCCCTGAAGGTATCCCAGGACCCAAACAAGGAGGGTGCAAATATATTTTCTACAGCAGTTCGTCCGCCAGCTCCACGCCAGAAGAAAGAACTTTCACCAGTAGTATTCTTTGCATTTATTGTTCCAAAGTTTTGAACCTCAGGAGAGCCATGAAGCAATTCACTAATCATGTTCTGTGTATTGGAGTTATAAGTAAAGTCATCAGCTACACCAACTCCTTTTAGTTCTTGGACTAGCTCTATTCCATCTCCTTGGCATACGATTTCTACAACATCGCCTCCACCAATTTGTGAAACTCTTCCTGAAAATTCTACAGATAAATGATTTGGATCTCCCTCATAACCAAGTCTTAGCTCAATTCTAGTTCCTTCTTTAAGCATAACATCGTCTAGTTGATTGCTATTTGCTTTTTTGTCTCTACCTTTTGTCTCTCCACCTTTTGGTTTGGTTCTCTGGGTAGCAGGAAGTTCGTTTTTAAGCTTGCTGGTATTATCTTCAAAGGCTTTATTTACAAGGTCTTCTCTAGTATTGGCTAGTCTTACAACTAATATATCTGCAGGATTGTGTTTGTCTTTTGCTAGTCGAATATCTACTATTGCATTTATGTCATAGAAGTCTGTAAAATTTCTCCAGATACCACTACCTGCTAGTCTTCCTAGTCTGTCTTTGTCGACATCACTTAAGCTCCCAACGTCATCTTCTTTAACGTAGAGCTTAAATGTTGGCATTGATCTACGCATTGTGTATGTAGTATCTTGAAAATTATCTACAGCTGCTTGAGTATTTAGGAATTGTTGAGGACCACTAATCGGTGCTTGGATAAAACCTTTATCAAAGTCTCCTTTCTCTGGTCTTTCTTTGTCTGCACCTACAGTAATTATATTGGGAGCTGCAGCTGGTGGCCCTGGACTTCCTCTCATATCATCTGATATTTTTTTTGAAGCCTCCTGGTCTGATACCTGTTCTGCAAATTGTTCTCCGCCTTTAGCATATCTTCCTTGTACTTTTTCTAATATTTTTCTTTTATATCTATTGTCGCCCTGATCTGACTTGTTATAAAAAAAGAAGTCAGGCTGTAGAGTTTGATCTGGTAGCATCATGTCTGGATAGTTTGATTCGTCTGCTGTTAAATTAAAACCCTTAAACTCAGTTAGGTCTTTCTGATATGTAGTGAACCTTGCATCTTTCTCTTCTGTTCCAGCTGTTATCTTTAGTAAGTCCCACACAACTTCATTAACCATGTCTGAGCTGAAAGGTCTCATTGAAATTATTTGGTCACCACCATTGATATCGCTATTGGGCCAGATGACAGTTCTTCCTGGGTAATTATCTCTGATGTCACCTTTGACATCTCTTAGTCTTCTCTCTACAAGATCAGGATCACTTAGGGCTGACTCAACTGTTCCAAAGTCCTTTGCTGACAGAGCATCATTTAAGCTCTCTGTTAATTTTCTTGCAGCATTAAAATCAGGATCTGAATTTTGTGTATCAACCCCTATCTGGAATGTCTTTCCATTCTTTGCAATTCCATATTTGTCTGCAAGCTTTTGCACAAGAGAAAGAGAACTTTCATAGACCCTATTAGACGGTCCCTGGTTGGCTTGTTTAATATTAGTATCTATTGCTCTATGGTTTTCTGTTAGTGAGAAACTAAATCTTGAACAGAAGGGCATTCCCTCTACTGTTTGACTTTCTGTGTTCTGAATCATGCAACCAAGATATTGATTGGGATCGAATGTTGACATCTTGCCAGTCTGCTCGTCTAGGACTTGCAGTCGCTGTTCATCATAGTGTTTATACTTGAGAAGCTTAGACATTGGGTGCTTAATAAAGATAGAGTCATTTTTAGCTACCCGTCTATAGTCAACTGCATTGCGATTAACTAGCTCTATAATACTATTTATTTTCGATAGACGACTGGACGTTCCAACTGGTGCCCCATCATTAAACCCATCTTTAAGTTCTGCATTTGCAAAAAGATTAAAGACAACGTTTCCATCTGAAGCTCCAAGGAACTGTGCAGTTGGCACGGTGTGCCCAATCAGAGGTATCGAAACTGTTTTGGTTTGAAGACTTATTCTTGCTGACTCTACAAGCATTCTTCCAGAGTCTAGTACGGCAGCTGGATTATCAAAGTCTCTTATTCTGTATCTTCTGTACCTATAAAGGACTGTTCCTGCCTCCGCATCTGAGGCTTGAAATTCATCAACTGGTAGCCAGCCTTCTTTCTCTGCCTCTCTTAATGCCTCTTTTAGTTTGGCATCTGTTTCTACTACATATATTTTTTCTGATGGATCTATATCCAGACTAGTTAAAGCATCTATCTGAGCATTAGCATTATCTCTTTCTGCATCAATTCTTTTGTACTCTTTATATATCAGCTCTAAGTCATTAGAATCACCTGCAGACATTCCGTTTGTATAAGCGCCAGCTATTGGCCCGCTTCCTTTCTCCCCAACGTTAGCTAGTGTCCCACTTTCTATAAATTTTGTAAATTGATTATCGGGAACAGCTGTGGCAATTGGGACTCCATTTTCTTCAACCTTTTTAAAAGCAAAGTCAGGAGAGAAAGGAGTGTAGTTAAACCACTCAAGATGAATCCTTACATTAAACATTCCAGGTTCTCTTGCTTTTGATTCTACATCTATCTGCTTAATGACCGCAGCCATGTTCGTTTGGGATACATCTTCTGTTCCAATCCCAACAAATGTCTCGACATCTATTTTCTCTATCTCTCTTCCCACTATCTCTTTTCTTATCTTTTCATTTTCTATTGAAACAAAAGGACACTTTCTAGCTTGAATAAGTAATGGAGCCAGCTGCTCATTTACCCAGGCTTCTGCCTGTATATCATTTCCTGTTCTTGCATCATAACCTGTAGCAAAATATGTATCTATAATTATAGAGATAGTTCTACGACCACTCTTCACCCATGTACTGGATTGAGAACGCAGGGTTGAAACAGAGGCGTTGTGATCCTGTTTAAGGATTGTAATGTTCTTGGGTGGAACACGAAGCTCTATGTCATTGATTCTGAGAGAGCTTGAAGTTAGTGGTGCTGTTGCCATTAGTGTCCTTTCCCTATCATATCTTTAATTGTAAACTTATCCATGTGAGACCTATGATCCTGTAATCTAACGTTTAAATCTTTCATATTGGCTGAAGCATGAGCTCTTAGGGAATCAAAATTCGTTCCGACATCAGCCTGTCCTCGTACATCAAAGGAAGAAAACTTTTGTTCTGGGATTTGAAATAGTGTTTTGCCGGCAGATGCATCTCCCATGCCGTTTGCATATCCTTTTTCAGACTCATGTAATGGGCCTGCTGTCGCAGTTGGCTGCATCATCTTTGGTTTAGACATTAAACTTGCAGCTAAACCAATACCTGCTGTAGGTAGGATACCCCATTTTGCTATGTTTTTCAAGCCCTTACTCATAAAATGAGACGCTGCGTTTGACGCATCTTTAAGCATAGCCTTGTATCCGCTGGCCTTGCTTATGTTTCTCTGCGCAATAGACGAGGCATAGTTGCCTGATGCTTGAAGATCTCTCCCCAAAGTATGAGACTCTATTACATTCTCAAGGTTTTTTGCACTAGATATCTTCTGGTATGCATTTCTTTGACTGGTTGCTCTATTCATTATTGACTCAACTTCAGCTGCCCGTAGCCTTGCATTCTCAATGCCTCTTGCTTCCTTCATCTCTTTTGCATAGCCCATTTTCTCAGCTAGCTCCATAGATGCTACCTCAGAACTAGACTGCCTTATGGCATCTCCAGCCTCTTTTCCTCCAAAGCTTAGCTCGTCAAAAACTCTCTGAAGACTCTGGGCCTTCTCTCCTTTTCCCATTCTTGCGTATTCTGTTCCAACAGATCCTCTAAAAATATCTAATACATCGTCAACTGAGCCTGAAAGCAGTGCTTCCTTTCCCTGGTGCTTTGCTTTAAGTACATTCTCTACGAATAAATGGGAGAAGTCTTCGCCTAAATAGTATGCTTCTGCGGCACCTCGGCCCATGTTGGGTCTTAATTGTTCTCTTAATCCTATATGTATATTCTTGAATTCGTCAGAGAATGAGCCAATCTTTGATTCTAAATTCTTCTGTGCAGCATTAAGTCCTACTAGCTCTTGGTTTAATAAAGAGGTAATACCTTCTGGTGCTCTACCTTTAAGTTCAAATGCAGACATTCTCTTAAGGGATGAGGTAAACTCACTCCCCATAACACTTTGTTGTTGGCCGCCGTATCCGTAAAATTGTTCTATTGATCCTCTTGATTTTTCTGATGTAGCTGCGATAACGTTTAACTGATCCTTGTCGAAGTCGACAAACATTGATCTTCTAATTAAACTTTGAGAGGCATTCTCTCCAGACACAAATATGCGCCCTTTCTCGCCACCAACGTTACCAAACTCTTCAGCTGTTCTGATATTAACAGGTAGTGAACTGTGAGTACCTTCTATCGGCTCTCTTGTCATTAGTCCCCAAAGCCTTCCTTCTTCTGCCTGCTTTATAGCTTGAGCTCCAAACTTTTCTCCTATGTCACTTTTGGTCATAGCGATAAGAGGAGCCTGCATGTCGTCTCCTATTTTCATTGCCTTTCCAAGTTCTTGTGCTGCTCTATCCATGCCATCTAGTGAAGATACAGCTTGTCCATATACTGAACCACTAACCTTTCCTCCGAATAGATTTTTAGAGACAGCTCCTTCGACCTCGCCAAATGCTGCTTGGTATTTTTTCATTTTAGCTTCTTGGAATGCTTCGTCTTGCCCGTTCTTAACCGAGGCAAGTAAATCAAATGTAGCTCTATCCAAAGGACTTTTCCCAGCCTTTGATGCACCAACATATGGTGACATTGCCTCTGAAGCAAAGACAGTTACTTTATCTACTCCTCCAATCTCTTTCCCTAGATTGATAGTCATTCTTTCTTTACCCTGCATGTAGTTTCTTCTACCAGCAAGGTCTTCTTGAAGTAGCTTGCCTAGATCCTCTCCTACGTCAGCAAGGTTTACTCCTCTTGCTGCTTTGTCTCCTGCTATATTCTTTGCAGCATTAATCTCTCCAAGTTGAGCAAAAGGACTCTGCTCTCCAACTCTTCTTGATGTGAAATCTTCAAGAACATCCCCAAGCCCCATTGCCTGCAAGTTGAAGGCTGCACGATCAGACATTCTACCCTGGCCAAATATCCCAGCTTGAGTACTAGAGATATCTGCAGATAAAACCATTTCACTTACGCTACTTCCAAGATGCTTCTTTCCTCCAAAGATCTCGTCTGTAGACTGGTTAGGGTGCCAGCTTTCTATTTTGTTTATCATTTCTTTACCAGACATATTACTGCCTTGGAACTCTCCGCCTTTGATCCCTAACTCTTCTAGTCTTTTAATTGCAGCAGCGTCCCCGCTTTCTACAACACCAGAAGCATAAGATAGGATTCCTGTCATCCCCTCTCTGGCCGGTAGCACTCCGCCCTTTATCTTTACGGGTGCCTCTGCAGAGATCATGTCAACGTCTTTAAATATCGTATTGGCAAAACCTTCTGCTTGAGCTTCTGTTGCTCCTTGACCATATTTCTCTATGGCCTCCATCCAACCTGCTGTTAGAGGAGTGTTTGCTGTTCCTTTCACGGTCCACTTTCCACCGCCTCCGCCACTAAATGACTTAGACATAACACCATACTTAAACCTACTTTCTGTCCCAATAGATAGTACGCCCTCGTTCTTTCTTATGCTGCTAATTGTATTAGAGAGGTCTCCTCCTTTCACCTTTATAGGATTTCCTATAGTGTCGTATCCCATGACACCATATCCTTTAATAGATTCATTAATACTTTGAAGGCCTCTTCTTTTTCCTGCTAGTTGTTTTTCTAAACTCTTCAGCCCTTCAGTTTCACCTTTCATTCTTTGGGTGCTAATACTAGACTCTAGTGAATCTATCTCTCTTCCTATTCCAAGCTTTCTGTCTTCTAACCTTCTTAGTTTCTTATTCAGGTCAAGGTTTAATCCTTCTAGCCCTCCAGGGGAGGTCATTGCTTTTGCAACATCAGCTGAGTTCATACCCTGTGCAGCAGCCTGCCTATAAACATCTTTCATTAATCTTTCACCAAATTGAGTTCCCTCTCTCTGTAAGTCTATGTGAAAGTTATACATTTTATTTTTTATACTAATATTTGATTTGTTTGAGAGAAGGACTTCTTCGGCAGCTAACTCATGAGCTGGTAGTCCTTGTCTCTTTAGAGCCTCTCTATATGTATCCATATTCTTAACAGTCGCAACTTTGAATTGACCTAATCCAGAGTCTATATCTGGAGTCCAGTTTATAGATGTCTTCTTAGTTCCTTCAAATTTACTTTGTCTATGTAGTTGATAAGAAGAGATAGAAGCTTCAGCTGCAGGCATTCCTCTTGACAAGAGTGACTCAGGAGTAGCCATTACTCCACCTACAAACATACTTTGATTACCACCAGAGTAGCCAGGGTTTCTGGCTATGTCTTTCATCATGTCTATTCTGGCTTCTCTAGTTTTCTGGCCAAATAGATCTACTACAAATTGTTCTTTTCTTATTTCTTGCAATCCAACAGCTCCTGGTCCAGACCCTTTTGCCCCTTCCCATATTGCTTTATCTGTTGCTGCTCTTCTTATATCTCTTGGGTCAATCTCCCCTGCTTTGATTCTACTTAGCTCTTCTTGGTATTTTTTAGTAAGGGCTACATCAATTCCTTCTAGCTCAACTCCTGTTTCTCCATAGCTAAGTAAAGATGATCGTGCTATATGCGTATTCTTTCCGCCAAGAGTCATTGCTCCCTCAGTATTAACTAATGGTATATCAAATACGAAATCTTTTCCACCCCTAATTCTAATCATATCTGAATATTCAGCACCTGGCTGAGAGTGAGCGAAGGCTTTTACTGAACCGAACTTAGCTTCAACCATATCATATAGGCTGCTAACTTCTTTTCCAAGCTCTGCACTTCTCCCCTTATAGCCTCCCTCAAGGTACCCTATCTCTTCCATGATACCTCTCTTGCCTTTTAGGAAAGTTGTCTCATAAGATGGTCCCGATGTTTCTGGTATACCACTTCTAAGAAAGTTACTCATTGTAAGACTTGAGGCAACTGGGTTTACTGCCTTATTAAATGTTGGAGCTACGGCAGCTTGAGGCGCAATAGATCTTCTAAAGTATCCAGTGGGATCAGCCGATGAAGGAAAGTCTCTAGCTGTTAAGTAAAGACCATATCCAGAACCAGCGATTAGAGTTCCTCTACCCAGCACACTGGCTGCGTCTACATCATTTTCAAAGTTAAATTTTTCTATCATATAATTTCACCCATAGCTCTAAGCTCTTGGTAGATCTCATTATTTCGATCGTACTCTAAATCGTAGGATACTGTTGGACCTACACTATCCCTCTGAATTATCTGAGGATTTCTAATTCCTGCCTGAACCGCTTGCTTGTAAACCTGTTCATAGGTAACGCTTTCAGCTAGAGGTTGGAATGGGTCCACTCCCTCTAATGATTCTTCAAGATATGGCTTTCTTCTTAGCCCTCTTAGTCTATCATCCCATAGATCATAGTAGTGATATTCCCTACCTGTGTCTATTAGGTATTTTAATTTTACATCCTCAAGATCCACATCAGCTCTCCATCCGATCCAGTCTTCTGCTGGAAGATTTTCGCTAGCCTGTAATGCTTCTCCTTCTGCTTGTCTTCTTGCTCTAATGGTAGCCATTCTATTGAAGACTTCTTTCTCTAGATCCTGACCTTCTGCTTGGCTTATATCAAGCTTGCCTTCTGCCATATCATTTAGCAAGACCTTATCCCATTGGGCTATATATAAGTCTTTCATATTGTTAGGCATGATCTCAAGTAAGCGAGCCTTGTCTTCTGGTCCTGCTTCCTTGAACTGTTCAAAGTACACCTTTTCTCTTTTAGGTAGCGCTGCCATTAATCTAAATTCATTCTCGTATACATCTGTGCCGGCTAAGGTTCTACCCGCCTTGTTATGGAAAGTTCTTGCTTTGCCTTCTGACCCTTGAGCCATTGCCATTCTTTCATGGCGCTTATTTTTAACGTACTCTATCTTATCGAAGTAACTCTCTATTTGTCTAGCATCTCTTACTGCGTCTGGGATTCTATCTATCCCTGCCATGTTGGCAACTGTTGTAGCAAAAGGTTTAATAAAATCTTCTATTGGTCTCTGCCAAAGTTTAAACTCTTTACCGTATATTGATTCTTCATAATCTGTCATAGCAGATGAAGGAGGAAGGAGTTTATGAGCAGGAGCGATAGGGCTTAATTGCTCTAGTGGATTTGCTCTTGCTATATCAACTAGTGCTGCACCGTATCTACCAAGGACGCTTTGATCGTATACGTCGTCTCTAAAAGACTTTCTTTTACGCTTATCCTCAAGCTGCTCTTCTGTTCTTTGAAAGATCTCTAATTCATAATCTGTTGGATCATGTGCTTCTAATTCTTTTCTTGCACTTCTGAACTCTCTAGAATATGGAGCAATATCTGCAAGTATTTTATATCTATGTATTAATGGGTAATCTGCAGGATTAACTCCCTCAAGTTCTTTATACCTGGCTGCGTATCCTCTTCCTGGTAATCTGTATTCACCTTCTTGAACTTTAGTAAATGGATCACCTTGCTTGAAGTTCTTGTAGTAGTCTTCTCCAGGCATCCAGTCAGGCATATCATTGGCTATAGGATTTACATACTCTGTTGTATAAGGTCTCTTAGGAATGAAACGCCTGATAGGCTCTGTCATACCAAGGAAACCACCGAGGTTTAAATCCCAGAATTTCCTACGAGTGCTATCTATATCTGCAGATGATTGAAGAATAGGTGTATGTTCGAATACATCTTGCTCTCCTGTCACTGCTTGTTTAATAGCCGAGGCCACAAAACCACGTAGACCTACAGCTTCATAGGTTGTATAGTATTGTTGTTTAATTTGTTCAGCGGCACTATATGGTGTGACCGCATCTTCTGGAGGAAGTGCTCCTGCAATCTTTTTAGATGGAGCATACTTTCCTGATCCACCATGCAGGTGATCTCCTCTATGTCTCCCTTCAAATATTTCTGGATGCATTAGTACTGGTGGCTTCATTACTCTACCAACAGTCCATTCGTATGCGGCTCCAAATAGACCGAGGTCTTCTCCGGTTGAACCAGCTATAGGATAGGGTCTATCCTCGTAGTGCATCTTCTCTAACCAATAAGGATCAGCTAGGTCTCTTACAAATTTGCCAACAGGAGAAATATCTTCGCCATCGTATATTGACTTGTCTGTAGGTCTATCTAGTATTCTGTTGTACCAGTTAGGACGATAGTAATCTGTCTTGGATCCTTCCCATGGGGTCGTTCCAAATTCCCACCAGCGAGCTTTCTTGATAGCAACTTCTTTACCACCAAGGTATTCTTCATCTAGTTCTGCTACTGATTTTTCTGAACCTAGACCAAAGAGTAAGAATGGCGCAGCTAATGCAGCCATCGCTAGCCCTCCATGCTTCCCCCATCTTAAGGCTCTTGTATAATTGCCTCCCATAGTTGGGATTTTTCTTAGACCTGCCGCCATTGCTTTCTCGGCCGTCTTTGACTTAATCATTGCATCGTATCTAGCCGGGCCAGCTGCAGCTCTTGCTTCTTCAAATATACCAGCACCCATTCCGAGTGCAGTTCCTGTTATCATCCCAGACAAGGTAAACCCTAGCCATGGTTTGACTCCAGTTAATCCAGGTGCTTTTTCTTCTGCGTATTTCCTGATCTCTGTTAAGCCAGAGGCTTCAGATAGTCCAGCATAAGTCATGTGTGCTACACGAGCACCCTCTGCTAGAACTCCTGTTATCCCGGCTTTGCCTGCAACGCTATCTTCTGGTGCAACCTGTCTAGTCATCCAGTTCAGTGTTCCGAACACTGCTGGTAAGCCAATAAGTAAAGGAAGAGCTTTTGCTGCATGTCTTCCTAGTATCTGAGGAAGAGTTCCTATTAATTGTTTCTCTCCTCCAACACCAAACTTAGGCAATCTTTTTGTAATAGACTGTACAGTATCTGTTACTCCTCCAGTTTTAATATTAGGAAATAGATCCCTAAAGGCTTTAACTGGATCGTCAACTAGACGTAAGTATTTAGATAATGTTTCATGACCATAAGCATGAGCGGCACGGAATGCTGCTTGTCTCTTTGTCTTCCCACCACCAATTAAGATTTCGTGCTCTCTACCAACTCCAGCTATATTAAATGTATGTTCATACGATTTTGTAAACTGAGTCTTAGAAGTACTAATATTTTTATCGTGTATTGCTTGGTATGCTCTAGCTTCTTTTAATAGAAGTTCTCTTCCGCCTGTTCCTGTTACACCATAAAGCTTTCCGCCCTCGAATGACATTTTGGTAAACTTCTGGAAGTCAGCCCCTTTGCCAATACCGAAAGTCTTCTTGTTTCTTTCTGTAAGCTGCATAAAATATGTTTCATAACCATACCCTACAGACTGTTTAAAGCTTCTATTTTTAACTTTATTTAACTGGTCTCCAACTGGATCAAAAGCTTTTGTTCCTAGGTCTACCTCAAAGTTCATATCCTTTAAGATACTTGGAGACATCATTGTACTCAAACTGAAAGCTTTTGGTATTCCACCTAGCCCTAGTTCGAATCTTCTTAATGCGTTATATGCTACGTCTTTATATTTTGCGTTTTGTCTTCCCAGAGCTTCTGGGCTTATCCCCATATACGAGAACTTGTTCAGGTCAAGAGGGTTGCCTTTTATGCTATAGACATCTCTATCCCATAGGAATCTTGCTGCCCCAACCATTGCTGCTGCAGTAGCTATGCCACTCCAGGCTACAGGCGTTGGGTCTTCGTGAGCTGTTGCAAGTGAGCCTTTAAATCCTGAACCAAATTCTGTTGTGTTCTTTCTTTGCTTACCAAACCATCCATGAGGCATGGCGTTGATACTATTATATGCAGCACCTTTTCCAGAAAACTGATTAGTTATTTTGTATAGTGCACCCTGCCTGTATGACTCTTCTTCGTTATATCCGTCTTCCCACATTTCTGCGGCACCTGCAGCCAGGTGTTTGTTTCTTCCTAACCTAAGAAGATCCGTTAATGAGTTGAATGTTAAATCTTTTCCTTGTCCTGCAGAAAATGCTTTCCAGTCTTTGAAAAAGTCATGCCCCCAAATTCCAAGGCCTTCTCTCTCTGCCTTCCCTCCAGCAGCCATAAATGTAGCTCTGTCTACTGCGTCTTTATGTTGAGGTCCAAATTCAAGAGACGAAGCATAACCTTCTGCGGCTAGTTTTAAGTTAAGGTTTTCGTTGCCCTTATAGATAACACCAAGATATCTACCATAGGTTTTTTCAGTAGGATCTACTATTAGCCTAAGGTCTTCTTTGTCCCCTAGCATTTCTTTAAATCTATCTGTAGCAGCTTGCCCCAGAGGTTGCTCTTGACCAACTCTATATGGTCCTAGTGGATCATTAGCATGGGTTGTTTCAGGAGCATCAATTCCAGACATTCTAATTACGACATCTGGTTCAGATGAGCCTTTCTTGTTCAAGACAAGAGTATCGGCATCATCAACCATAACGTTATATTCGGATAGTTTAACTTCTCTTAATTGTTTCCTTTTCTTATTCAGCCCTTGAAGAGTTGCCTGGTCTCCAAAGTACATCAAGTCTAGACGACTAATCTCTCCATGCTGGACTTTCTCCTGGCGTCTGTCTCTATCTTTATTTATGGCCTCAGCCATTAGCGGGTCTTTTAATGCTGTAGACATTCTATTGATTCTGTTCATATTGAAACCAGAACCAAAGTCTGTTATGTGATTTCTTGATTGGCCGAACCAACCATGATTCAATCCTTCTATTGTATTATAGTCATCATCTTTGCTTGAGATGCCTGCTGTCTTACCTAGTAGGTATCCAGCTGCCGCAACACCACCAGCAATAGCAGCATATCTCCCCAGCCCTTTTGGAAGTTTGCCAGCAAGTTTATTTACCTTGCTTACTTTGATTCCAGCTTTAGCTTCTGCTTGTAAAAATATTTCTGTACTAGAAAGGCCATACTCTCCAAGCCTAAAACCTTGAGAGCTTTTAGCATTAAGCATTTCATTTCTATAAGATGCGTAATTAGTTTTAAGCATTGTTCCAGAGAACAACTTCGCCCCGTAGGAATTTGCAAGTTTCTTTCTCACATTAAGAATGCTTCGAGTCTCTTGTTCTACCTTTAGTGCTGTTGGATCCTTCCAGGCTTCAAGCCATTTGCCTAGCCCCTTCGGAACATTACCAGCTTTAATCTGCTCAATGCTATGGATTAATCTTCTATTTAAATTCTTATTAGTACCAGAACCAAATGACTCTTTTAAAAACTGCTTATGTATACCTACAGATATATCAGCCTTTGGCGATATGATTCCTTTCTCTTGAGCAATAGCGTTCAGAGATTTTGCCAGCTCGATAGTACTGATGGTACCACCGCCAGCCTTGCCTTGCATTACCATCTGCTCGTAAACACGCATCTGTCTGATACGGTCTCTTTGCCTTGCAACCTGCTTGCTCATTCTATTTAAACCAACATCCTCTAGGTCTTTCATCCTTTGATGTCGGTTTTCTTTTATGATTGCTTGATAGGCAGTGTCAGGAGTTCCAGTCTTTCTTAGATTTATATCATAAGAAAAGAGGTTGGCTTTATTAGATGTTAGATTAAATATGTCTCTTGAGGAGGCTGATTTGTTTGAGTTCAAGACGAACGAGTGCTGCGTGGGCAGATAAGCCCCCGTAGCTCTACGGTTGGAATTTAATTTGCTTGAGTTTCTAGCCACTAGCTTCCTCTAGTTCTGTCTTTTACTAAAGTCACCTGAAGGTGCGCCAAATTCTTCTTCGCGCAGGTTTGCATTTACTTTTGTAAAATCAACAGATGTCTCAGTATATTCTTGTAACCTATCGAATATTTTACCACTTCCATCGGTAGGCTGGCTAGCTGGGGTCTGGAATTCAAACTCTCTTTTAAGTATAAATTCAGCTTGAGCTAAACGTCTAATCAAAACAGGCCAAGTCATCTTCTCTAATGTCTCTGGCAGATAAGAAGGAAAAGCTTCACAAATAGTTATAATTGCTTGCTCTCTTGCGTCGGCAAGTAATTCTCTTGCATCTCCTAATTGAATGTTTACACTATCAATTGATTGAGGACAAGAAAGATATAGGATAAGTTGAGATACAGTAGTGATAAGGCCCGCAGGTAAGTAATCCTTTCCGTTACCAAAGGAGTGCTCGACGACACAGTCGTCCCAAATACGATCCTCTAGATCGAACTTGAACTCAGGGTAGGCCTGCATGATATATCGCATGGCTTTGTAGGACTCATAGTCTAGTAAACTAAACATGACTCTACCTTCAGTCGTTGCGAAAAGATACAGGTCCCTATGTTTCTTAAGGACCTTATCGAAATCCATTACAGTTTTCTAACTAGCTGCATTGCCATTTCAGGGGCGATAAAGTTAGAGACTTGTAGAATCATGTCTCTGGCGCTGTCAATAGAGCCGGCTGTTAAAACATTGATGTTTTGCTGATCCAGCCTAGGCCACAGTGTAGCTTTCATTACAATAGCTTCTGCTTTCTTGTCATCTGGAATCTTTTGAATCTTCTGCATTAGAGCTCTCCACTCTAAGCGCTTCAGAGGCCTGAATACGAAGTTCTCATGCTCGCTGAGACTCATTAGGTACACGTCACCTATCTGGGCCTTCATCTGCTCAATCTCTTCGTCTGAGGGTCTGTTCTCAAGTTCCTTAAAGGTCTGGATAACAAAGTCTTGCTCCATCTGCTTTTGTTGGATCTTGGCCAGTAATTCTTTCTCTTCATCTGTAAGGCTAGCGATTACTGGATCTTCTTCCTCATATGACTGTTCTGCGAAATCTTCTTGAGCTAAATGAGCATCAAGATCTACGTCTGCGTAATTTTCTTCTGACATTACAATTCTCCCGTTTGTTTGTAGTATTATATAGTTATATTAGTCTTCTTGCAATAAAATTATATTGTTCTTGAACTGGACGACCGTCCGCATTAACAACCTTGCCTTTACCCATAATCTGTATACCGGAAATAGTCTCACTAGGCGAGTCCTTTCCTAACTCATAGCCATATCCAACAGTTATATCGAATGTACTATGATTAAAATTTTCTTTAGTGTTATCTTCTGATATCCCATTGAACTCTCTAGACTGTTCTACTAGACTTCCTTTTGCTGTTCTTGCATCGATCTCATCAAAAAATTGACTAAATCTTTGCCTTTTATCCGTTAGGTATGTTAGTGACTTTTCTTTTGCATCATCTTTCTTTGTCTGTATAAGCCTAGCTTCTCTAGTTGTGTTAAATGATTTATACCTATCTAGGATTAACCATAGATAGTTTGGCTCCCTAAAGTTAATAGTGAAAGAACCAGTTACTATAATATTCCCTTTGGGAATGAAGTCATAGTGTTGTGATCCGTATCCAAACTGAGGGAGTCTTGTGTGCTGAACGCTATAGTCTAAAGCTAGAATATCATCTACCCATACATCACCAATAAAGGCTGATGCCTGTGCTCCTGAAAAATATTGTCCATTAATTGTTAAAGCTTCTGCCATTAGAATGATCCTCTACTTTGTTTTAGAAGTCTGTTCGCTTCTCCTTTTGTTTTAAAAGGATTAGTTAAAGCATCAATCCTATTTCTAGAGGAAGCTTTAGCAGAACTAAGTCCTGAGTCAGCTACATCTCTGATACTTCCAATTATCATTTCATCGTAACTATTAAATCTGTTACCAAGATTTGTCATAGGTATCATATCAGTAGCATAGAAGTTCATAGTGTTATATGTAATAATGCTGTCGACCGACATCTCTTGTCCCTCTGAAGATATATCAACATTGAGAAGATGAAGTGACGAGTAAGCGCCGTATTCATTTGCGAACAATAGCAGCACGTTAAAAGGTTGAACTTGATCAATCATAACCGCGTGCGGGTGTGGCGGAAGATCTCTATTGCCATCTATATTATCTACAAGCTTAAGAAAATCATGCTCCTGAAAAACATTAAAGGCCATTGTCCCTGCTATTGTTCTGGGCCCTCTTGTATAATCTTTAGCTCTGACTGTTCCTAGTGCTCTTACTCCGAATTTTTCTCTGAATGAACTATAGGATAGTGTGTGGATTGAGCCAAGCTCAAAGTAATTTTCTACATCACCCTGAATTTTTAGTTCTCTTTGCAGATCATCTAAGTTACCGTTAAGAGTAACTAGTTCTCCGCCTACCTTGGCTTCTCTGGCTGCTGCTGCGGAAACCTGTTTTGCGTACTTTCCTTCTTTGTTATTAAGGCTACTCATTGCTGTTGAGTCCTCAGGGACACCAGAAGCTCTAAGCTGATTTCTTCTTTTGGCTATATTTTCTATCTGCGCAATATTTAGATCAGAGACAGCTGTAAGATCTTCTGATGCTATAGCTTTTGCTTTTCTCTGTCTTTGTATCTCAACTTCTTTTATCTCTATTTCTTTCTTTAGGTTGTCTACTGCAAACCTGGAAGCAGGAGTCTCATTTCTATATGCAACTACAGTTATGTCAGCACCAGAAAAAGACACTAAATTCTCTATGGAACTGAAGCCTTTTCTTGTTTGTTTAACTTGATCTCTGAAGTCTACCATGCATCCTCGTAATAAAAAAGGGAGAAAGACTAGGTCCTTCTCCCTTAATATTAGACTATTTAATTTCATATTGCAAGCTTAGCTTTCTATGGATTCCTTGATCAGAGCAATTCTATCTGTAGAATTTTGATCAAATATCCATGGAGTAATTGACTTAGCGATATACGTATACTGTTGTTCAGTCACGATATCATCAATACTTACACCTGAATTCTCGTTCAGTAGTTCAATCCCAAAGATTCTCATGGTTGCCTGAGCCCCATATTCGTTAGCCGCAGCTAGTACGATATCGAATGGAGGAATCTGATCTGAGTACCATGGAGCTACTTCTTCTTGATTAAAGCTGTTCGACGGTGTTCCTGGTGTCGCAAACTCGGCCTGTGTCTCGAAGAGAGCATTAGCGTTAATGTTCCCCCTGATACCAGTCTCGTCTTTGTCGGCAGAGAACACTGAGTCCTTAAACCTTTCAAGTAGTGCATGCTTATCAAATACAATGAAAATTAAGCTACCAGCGATACCCCTTTTGCCTCTAGCAAAAGATCTAGGGTCAGCCTTTCCCATTGTGTAAACAGGAGCCTTCTCTCTATTAATCGAATAAGAGATAGCCTGGATTTCTCCGATAGGCTTTCCTTGAAAGATGGGAGTAATGTCTACACCTGAAAAGCTGTTAAATGTTTCTGTTGCCATTTCTGTGTCTCCTTATCTTATTGTTTCGCCAGAGAAGTAATAATCGTAATTTTACGTAGCTCGAAAGCTGGTACGATTGTTAATTCTACTGTTGCATCACCTTGAATCTCTTGAGCAGTTGTTGCAGAAACTCTAGCTTCAAATCGTTGGATGTTTCCAAGTTCTTGTAAAGCAGCAAGTTCTCTTACGATACCTGTTTCAAGTGCAATTCTAGCAAGCGCTGTGTTAGGCTCACCGATATAAGGTTCAGCTACGGTTCTAACGGAATCAATTGCGTCAGCAATAATTCTCATCGTTGTTAATCTTGTAAAGTCACTGTCGTCTCTAGCAGCAGTTGGAGCATCAGAAATTCTTAATCTATTTTCTTTTGCCTTAATTGCAACATACTTTAGTTTCGCTAATGAATTTAGTTTTGTTTTACTAACTCTAAATGGAGCTCTTACACCTGAAACAATCTTGTTGGTAGGCGCGCTAGCAACAGGTAGTCCAGAGTAGAATCCACCGTAGAATCCAGCCATATTAGCTTGGTATCCAAAACCAGTTTCGTCAGTTGAATTAAAGAATGTTAAGTACATAGCTGTTAAAGAAATGTATTTACCAATATCAATTTTGTGACCATTTCTATCTGTTAAGATATCTACATCTGCATCAAATTCTGCTGACGTTGGTAGCCATCCAGATTCTGTAGCAAAGAAGCCTTTCTCTCTAACTAGAGTTCCAGCAACAAATTTGTTACCTAGAAGTCCTGAGCCATCAAGAACAACATCTCCTGTTGCGTCTGTAGTTGCTTCCTTCCCTACCCAAAGAGAAATATCTTTAGCTGAGAATGATGCTGGTGCTTTGGTACCAATAACACCTGTTACTTCATTATCGTTTACCGATAGTGAGAAACAAAAGTTTGCTAGTTGGTAAGCAAAGTTAACTTCATGGAAGTCATCTGATGATAAAGCTGATCCATCAATACCTGTAGTAGCGGAGGCTGCGCCTACACCTGCAGGAAAGACTTCTGCTGATCCGTCATCGTTAGTATCCCAAAAGTAAAAGAATTCACCTTGATATTCTTCTACGTGTAGTAGACCAAGTCCATCACCAGCTGAGCCAGCAACAGGATATCTACGTCCTACGTCTAAAGAAATATCAGAAGATAAAGTAATAGTGTCGCCATCTGCAACGTTTTTATCATCTAGATATACGTTTTGTGGAATGACAATATCAACTTCATCATTTTCTAATGATCTATATGTTTCAGCTAGTGATTCATAAAGTTTCATTTTAGATGGACTAAGTCCGTCTGACCCATCTTCAAGGTTGTGTGCTGTGTCCGCGTCATATGTAAAGTCAACAGTGATGGCCTCTCCACCAGTTAGTAACGATCCAAGGTCAACGTTAATTTGATCAACGCCAAGTGTCCCTGTTCCTACTAATAGTGCCCATTCTGTATCTACGAGTTCTACTCCATCTACATATACTACGTGACTTCCTGCATTCGTTTCTGCCTGAGTTAGGTCGAATGCTTCTGGTCCAGCTGCTGCCATAGCACCAACCGCTTCTGCGGCTACTGATACTGTGTCTTGTGCGACGTCTCTTAAAGAAACGAAAGCGTTTGCTGTACCAAGGTCAACACCAGCATCGAAAGTTCCAGAGACGATCACTTCTCCGGTATCAATGGGTTGCCCACCTGGGTTGTTATCATATACTAAAAGATCTAAAGCGTTTTTAACCTGTAGTCTGCCTTCTACGGCATTAGGACCAACAGTCGCTGGGGTCTGATAGAATACGAAGTAAAGATCAGCTGCAGAGCCGTCTTTAATTAAAGTTGTGATTGCCGTTGGATCTGTAACTTGGTTATCAGTTCCTACGCCATAAAGTGTTGCTGCTTGTGCATTGATCCTGTGAAGAAACGTATTTGTTGAGCCACCAGCTAAAGTTTCATACATACCTCTGACAAGAGTTCCCTCTTTGCCAAATTCGTTTTCACTTTCTTGTGCTCTCACTACTTGCTTCTTAAGACCAGCTACCCCTTGAGAAGCGGTCCCCAGAACTAGTACGGCAGGTGCTGCAGAAGCTTCGCTTATCTGTAGTCCACCATCTTGTAGTTCATGGATAATGCCAGGCAGGTTTTTAAACTTATCTAGAGCCATGTCCAATTCTCCTTATTCTGTATCTGTGTTAAGTCTTATTATTAATCTATTAAGAGCCTGTTCCGTAACTTCGTGACACTTTTCAGTTCTCACGAAATAATAATAAGGTCTGCATTCGTATGAACCGTTACCTAATTGCTTGAACTCATCAGCCTCTCTAATATTCATGAAGTATTTCGTAATACCTCTAAATGCAAAAAATGGTCTATTACTTTCCATTAGATTCTCAAACCACAAGGCTAACTCATTTGCTCTTTTGTTAGTTCTTGCTGTGATGTCGAATTTAACTTCGTTATCAAACCATTGTGAATAAACTATTTTGGCTTGTCCAGGATTGCAGGGATCGTTTGCTATGATCTCTCTAATTCTTGACTTTACCTCTCTTCGACCTCTGTCGAACCAGGTATTCCCACCTTCCATAGTTCCTGGTGCGCGTCTCTTCATTGAATATAAAACAACACCAGACAGTTCTTGGTTCGGGTTATCAGGGTCTTCCATTATGTTAGTGGTAGTATAATCATCTTTTAGGATGACCCTTTGTCCGGTTGTTTCCTGATCAATGTCGATCAGCTCCTTAACTCCATCGATAAAATCTTCGATGCTGCTATGGACAGGAATCTTACTAACGGCTTCACCTCTTCTAGGTTGTGCCTTCGTATAATCCCTTAAAATCTCTCGTGTTAACTGTTCCTTTAAAAGGAGTTGAGAGTCAGTTAAATCTTCGTTAAAATTGAAACTCATACTAAAAAACTCTTGTCAATCACAGATATGATTCTGATCCTATAGTACTCTATTCTCCCATTATTGTCCAATCGGTAAGGTTCAACCGAAAGGATTTCATAGGCTTCTCGAATAGAGCTAGGGGATAAAATCTTACCGCTTAGATCTTTCTTGATTTGTATTATGCTGTCGAATCTGTTGGGAATATTATCCCCATCATCTAAAGCGTTCTTTATAAAGTCCCATTCAAAGTAGGCTGTCTTGTATTCAGTTTGAGATTCGCCTTCTTGCTTAAACTTCTTATGAATAGAGTAAGCTTGTGAATGGTTTATGTATGTTCTTACTACAATGTCTGAATAGTAATATCCAAGACCACTGCAGTTATCGCAAGGGATGTCTTTGTTTGCTTCGTTGCTTCGACTGGTCTTTGTGCACTCACATTTCTTTGGCACTCCGTCTTCTATTCTAGCTCTACGAAAGATAACTTCTGTTCCTATATCATCTGTGTACAGGAGGTCGTGAACCTCTTTCCTGATGTCCACTCCTGAAATAGGTTCCTCGTCGCCTCCATATATATTTAGGCACTGAGTACTTTTCTTATAAAGATCTGCGCCCATATATATCTCGCGTTCCTATGTTTGTTTTGTATTTGCGTCCGTTTATTTGTATCTCGTTATTACCTCGTGGTGCACCATAATGATCTGATGCCCATCTTCTACCAACGGTTGGCTTATTAGTATCACACTGACCTTTTTCAACTAGTTGAGCCAGCTTAGGTTTGTATGGCATAGCGCCGGAGTCAGTCAGTCCAAGACAATTCATTAAAGGATCTTCACATTCTCTTACAGAGTATTCGTACTTGAAGCCTTCACATTCTAGCCAGTCTATCATTTTTGATACACCGTCACTATCAGCAGAGCCTCCACCTTTAGAAACAGAGAAGTCTCCAAGCTGTTTGAATGCTTTGCTTCCTGTTGTCCCTCTGAACTCTTCAGTATTGTAAAGGATAATTAAAGCTACTTTATAAGCAACCCATTTATTTGCATATCTTTTCCACTTATCGTCAATGGTGCAATTGGCTAGGTCTTGAGCCACAATAGACCATTCAAGGATGAGCTGGTTAATTACATCGTCTGGTATCTCTGTTACAAAAGAACCAACGAGTCTTCTAACATCAAGTACTGATGCGCACATTGGTGTCATCTCTGTAGTAAAGTAACTACAGAACTCATCTAGCATTACTGTATCATCTAGGGCTTCGATGCCTGGTGATATCTTAATCTCAATAAGACTATTAATATTCAGTATCATATGGAATACCTTTGACGCTAGCTCTGTTCTTTCTAGGCGCTTCCGGCTCTACCATAAAGGTAAGAAAAGGATCTGCCCATTCAACTACTCGTCCAACTTTAATTCTTCTGTCATCATCTTTTCTTAATCTATCTGAAGCAAACCATTGTGCTTGATTCATATATGGACTTAGTCCTTCATCATCTACGAAGTCTAAACATGTCATACCTGCAGCATTTGATTCCGAACAAAGAAGTCCGTTTGCTGCTCTTTCTGATCTGTACAATCTTGCAACTGATGTACCGCCAGTAAGATTTCCTGGACTAGTAATTGTCGCAGATGTATCTGATACCACAATGCTGTTACCCATCTTTCCTGGGCCAGCCCATCTAATATCTATGTAGTCTCCATAAGCTGTAGCAAAACAGTTATGACCATCACCAGCTGTCTGTGGGTCTGGACCGTCAAAAGCAGAAGTTCTATTTATTGCATCTGCAAGTTGAACAGCTTCTTCAGCTGCTGTAACTCCAGCTTCATATTGAAGCCATGTTGGAGTCGTTCCACTAGCAACAGCAGTTAATGTAATTACTGCACCAGGAATAGAAGCACCAGGAGTTAACACAACTGTGTCTCCAGGAGTTCCTGCGCCGGTTACTCTTAGTCTTCCTTTGGCTGTTTCTCCACCCAGGAATGCTCTAATGAAAAAGTCATTACCAGCATCCATGTATGTTGCATCATTCAGTGTGTCTATTAAATTGTTTCTTGTTATGTCTGCTGCTGCATTTGGATCCGCATCAGCTGAGATATCAAATTCTCCTAATGCTGGAACTGCGCCAGCACTCTTTGCTGTGTAGACTTTTGCTGCAGTAGCTGTGTCTAATGTTATTATATCGTTATTGGATAGTGATCCAGTTGAAACTATCTCTGCTTCAGCATAACCAACTCTGGCTACATACAGTGCGTCTCCTGGTCTCCATCCTATTCCTAAAGAATGTTCCCCAACATTGGCTCGTATTTTTCCAGACATTCTAATTCTTCCTACTGCACCAGCAGCGACATCTTCGTCTACTACGCCTGATGCATGCCAGAATAAATCAGAGTTTGGTGGTGTCTCTAAGACAGCACCTGCTTCTGCTGGGTCTGAATAAGGAATCCAGAAAGAACCATCTGCTCTAAGGATAACTGGTGAGCCTTTTAGGACAGGTCTTCCAGTAGAGTTTAATGAATCTGTCACGTGGTTTTGTGCTAGATCATTTGTTCCGCCAATTATATCTTGAGATAGTGAAGGATCTAAAGCTACGATAGGAGTCCCGTCAGTAAATGGAATTCCTTCGATTACTGTTGTTTGACCTACAGTTGGTGAATTGATAGAGACTGAACCACTTGATGATTCAACAGCTATGTTTGAGACTGCGTCTATATCTAAACCTGAAGTCGAGGAGATTCCTGCTCCAACATTTATGAAGGCTAAGTTCCTGCTCATCTCTAGACCAGTAATCTTAAACTCTCCGATTAGTGCCGAGGATGAATCTTTAATTAATAGGTTCTTTGCGCCAGTTGTATCTAATACAAAGTCTCCATTAGCTTGAGCATCGTAAACACTCTGTAATGTATTGCCTGCAGATGTTGCGATCTCTATATCTTGTCCTACTCTAGTAAGAGTAATACCTGCGCCTTCACTAACTGTTACGATACCTGATAAAGCTGTATCACCAAATTTAGCAAAAGACTTAACTACGTTGTGTGGATTAGAAGCTAGAAAGTGAGCGGCTACTGCCGAGTGACCAGATCCATCATCAAGCCTGTGTGCCGCATTCGCAGCTAATTCAGAGTTAACATCATAGATATCTAAGTTCATTGACTCAGCAGTAATTTCACCAAGAGCATCCATTGAAATCTTGGTTACTGCGCTTCCATCCTTGATTAAGAATCTTGGTGTAGATTCAAAACCAGCGGCTGATTGAGTAGTAATGATTTCATGCTTACCAGTTACTAGGTCATGTTCTATATCTAGAACCGCTAGGTTGGTAGCATTTCCAAGTGCTAAGGCGTTAACTTCATTAATCGAACCAAAGATACTTTGATTAACAGTTCCTAAAGATCCTTCTCCAATCTCTGTTAGATTAGCGCTTCCTCTAGAATCTAAGAATGTTAATTCTCCAGTACTGTTTTCTAGTCTTGGAGATATAAGTTTAGTTGCTGTTTCTATATCTGCGAGAGCATCAATGCTCCCGTCTGAATCAATTGTTATATTTACTACGGCACCAGGTCCGATCGTTAGCTTGTCTGCATCTAAGAAATCTATTGTACTAATTCCACCATCTACAACTAGTGCAGGTGTATTAGGGTTTCCAGATCCATTAACAAAGTTAACTGGTCCTCCGCCAAAAGTTGTTGTAACTGTTGCTGGAGCTGATTGATCATATATTTGCTGGAAGTCTGTCCCAGTAAAACCACCAGAGATTTCATTGATCGCGCCAATAATACTCTGAGCTATAGTTGATAAGCCTGTAACTCCACTTTCAGATAGGGCTACGCTGGCTGTAAGATAAAGATCTTTAAGTTGAAGTTCTCTCCCGCTTGTCAGGAGAGTGTCATTAACACCAGAGGTCGTTCCAAATGTAAGGTCTGAGTTAGCAGATCTAACTCCATCCTTCGAAAGAAACATGTCATTAACGCCATTTGTTACCTTAAAGGTATTGGGATTTATTTTAAGGTTGCCGGAACTATCAAGTTCTATTTCCCCAACGGCACCTAAAGAAAGAGATCTACCTGGAGCTACAGAAATAAACCTACCATTATCATAGGCATCCTGTAATGTTGTTGTTCCAAATGTATCTTCTATTGTTTTTATTCTAGATAGCGAGCCTTCTGCTGGGTCTATTAGGACTGCAGGAGAGTATGTTCCACTTTTAAGAATCTCATGCTGTGTATCACTTACAGCTTGAGCTAACTCATTTGGATCCTCTGCGACTACATCATCTCCGATGATAACACCCTGGTCATTTATTCTAAATACCCATTCGTCTATTATCCCTGTATCTATTTTTTTTATTCTAAATTGTGACAAGGCTATCTCCCTTGATAATATTATCTGTAGCAGTTAACACTTGAAGATTTTGAGGGGCATGCAGTCCGCCTTTAGAAAGTGGAATTATGTGATCAACATGATGCTTAATTCCTGTTTCTTTTTCTAGCTTTTTTGCTTCTTTATAAAACTCTCGAATCATGCTATTGTCTTCTTCTGTCAGCGATGATGGAGTTCCATTAATCTTATTTGCCCTATATTTTCCGTTTAATGCCAGCTTATTCTCTGGGCTTACTTTGTATGTGGCTCTCTTCTTCCTGTTAATCTTTTCTCTGTTTTTTTTGCTATATTCTTTATTGTACTCTTTAATTCTATCTTCATATCTGAAGTAGTCTTCTTTGCACTTCTTTAATATCTTTTCTTTACTGCTCTCGTAGTGTTTCTTTTTAGCTACTTTGATTTTATCTTTATTCTTGTCTCTATATTCCTTACAGCATAGTTTGCACCAATGTGCTTTTCCAAACTCTTCTAGGCCTATTTCTGTTTTACATTTAGAACAAACTCTCATAACTTATCCTTGTGTGGCCACTTTAGCAAAGACTTTGGACACAGCCAGGCTGTGCACATCGTTCTGATTGTTGTTGTGTAAAACCTCAAGCGAGCCACAGTCGCCACAAGCAGGTAAAGAAATAAAGCTAGTAGATATGCTTAGCGCAGAATAAGCGTGTGCATGCAGAGATCCGCAAACACACTTCTGAATTAATTGTGTATCTTCAACCTTAGTAATCATTAGTTACCTACCTTGTTACTTTTTCTGCGGTTATCTTCTCTGCATTTAGAACAAACTTTCACTTCTAGTTACCGACAGTTGTATAAGTTCCGAATACCTTTGCAGCGCCAACGGCTACACTGTCGTACTCAAAGAAGAACCCATATTGATTCATATCAACAACTGATAAGTTGCTATAGTTTAAACTTCCTGCATCTGGTGTTAGTGTCACAGATGATGGAGAGTTAGTTAATTGATGTTTAAAGTTTACGCCTGCTCCGAAGAATACTCCGCCAGCATTGTCTGATATAACTCTTTGTCCAAAGTATCCAGTTTCCTGAACCCCAGACTTAAGAACATGAAGACCTGTTACTAGTGTTGACGTCTCATCAAGATTCATTAGTAGATCTGCTGAAGCTAGGTTCGCACCTGTATCTCCATCCATTGTTACAAAGAATCTTCCTGCTGCACTACCGTCTGCTCTATCTAATTGTATATGTAATTCATCTGAATCCAAATCTAGCTTAGCGTCTGTTAGGTCAGCTGTACCTACTGACACCTGAGTGGATGCCACTAAATTCACAGCTGTTACATCACCTACCGAAACTACATCTCCGGCCTCATCAAAAGATAAGACTAGTGCATCTAGTCCATTTCTAACTTCAAAGACACCTGCGTCTGAGTTCCCGTCTGTTGCGTCATCAGCATCTAGTCTAAAGACAAAATCTTTATGTGAGTAGAACTCTAGCTTGTCTGCTCCAAACATAATATAGGAAGCATCTGTTTCACCTTGCTCTGCAATCTTCTTTCCTACTTGAACTAATGTGTCATCTGTAGTAGTAAGGATTCCAGTTACACCTAGTGTTCCACCAACCGTCATAGCGTCTATGACAGTAGTGGTATCTCCAAGAGCGTCTCCTAGAGTTGTATCTCCATTAATTAATAAATCTGTTGTTACTGTTAGCGGACCCTGCATTGACTGAGCGCCGGCCAATTCAACATATCTGTCATCTAGGGTTACACCCTCTACTAGTCCACCTGACATGATACTATCAATATCTGCCTGATGTTCTACTAGTGCTGTTTGAACTCTGTCTGATGCAAGGTTCCCAATCGCTGTAACCTCGACAACATTTGCGTGATGCTGTACCGGGTCAGTAACTAGAACGTATGAAATATGGTCAGTTAAGCTGGAACTAATTGTTCCGATTGCTGTATCTAGTGCTTCGACCATCACCTTAAATGATGAATCATCAGCGATAAAGTTGTTAGAGTCCATGTCTAGCGTGAGTCCAGCTCCTGCTAATACTTCCTGAAGTGCTCTAATAGCATCTTGCAGGTCGTTAACATGGGCAGCACTAACAACGTCTTCCCCATCTATTTTTGTATAGACAGGATTTGTAAATGTATCTATTCCTGATGGGAAAATTGATGCCATGGTTATTCCTCTCGTTTCTGTTTAATTTTAATAGTTTATGTAGTCATTCACTTTGTAAATGATTATATCATAATATCTTCTTTATAGCCCGTAATAACTTCTTAACAATCCCTGGTCCCTTTTCAGGCTTTTCTTTTGTTAGGAGTACACTCTTTATCTTAATCTTAGCCATTTTATATCCTTTAATAGGTTAGCTTCTCTACTATGAAGTCACGGACAGTATATGTTGGTGCTAGCTCTATACCCAGCCAAGTGTGCGCAGTGACTCCTAGGTCGAGTGCTGCCATCTCTGTCCTCCAGTTCTCTGCACCTAGTTCGATAAAATCACTCCTTTGTGAAGAATACTCATCCCAAAAAGGTCGAATAACCACAACGGTTTCTGCCATTGTTTTACCAAGTCCTGCCATTATGATTCCTGCCAAGTTCGCTTTAATACCTTCTAGGATATTGTTTCTAGCATCAACTCTTTCTTTCATAACCAATGCACCATCGTCAATAGATTGGTCAGTTGGGTCGAAGTCTTTATTCTTAATTAAAATTTTATCTGACTCTGAATTATCTGGTCTGATATAAACTAATTCTAATTTTTTATTTGTTACCACGTTGCTTGCTGTTGTTGTAAAAGTCCAATATATAACAGCTACTAAAATACCGTCGATATAATATTCTGCTTTTTGTGGCCTACCATTAGCTAATTTATAAGTTTTTTTAGATGTAGCACATTCTCTTAGGAGCATATTCTTAAAATCAAAAAGATTAAATGGCTGATTAATGTAGTATGGATCAGTATAGTTGCCTATTATAAAATCTTTTATTGTGGTTGCTACTCCAAAATTTGCATCATAAACATGAGCTGCGACCAAGGCATCTAAGCTTGGTTGATCCGTTATACTGTCCCCTAATATTTCTAGGGAGTCTCCATTAGTGTTTAGTCCACTAAAACCAGAAACTGAACCATCGTCTGTGATTTCTTGATGGAGCTTATTTGGGCTAACTGCCCCGTTAGCTGTGTCCTCTGTTATTGAATAAGATATTAAATTTGCCATTAGTTTACTCTCCATAATGTTAGTCTTGCATTCTTAATCGCCGCAGTATCATCATTTTCTCGATAATCAATATCAATAGTATTGATACCACTTAAGGTCTTAATTGCATGACCACCCATTGGTATGTAAGCAAAGCTATTGCCTACACCTCCCCCTTTTATCTTAAAATCAGTCTCAGATAAATTAATTGAATCATTTAGCTGAACTCTAAAAGCAACTTTTTTGTCGCTGGAGCCGCCTATATCTGCTGACCAATTTATGATGTACTCCCCGCTTGGAAGACCTGAGGTAGTTAGTCTTAATTTCTGCTGGAAACTTGAGCTAGTAGTTGTGGATTGTGACAGTGACTCTGAAAATTGGAACTGAGACCCAAAGAGTCCTCCGCTAATGGTGACTGTCGTCTTGTTCGTTCCTTCATCTACGACGGAAGAAACTCCGCTACCTTCGAAATTCAGGGTGTCAGTCACTGTTCCCACTGTGATATCGTCTTCTTGAACTATGATATTTGCACCAGCCCCAGTGGCTCCTGCCTCCCCTCTTGCTCCAGCGCACTTTGTTACTATAAAGCTAGTATCAGCCTTTAGGCTCCCTGAACCTCCAGACCTATTGACCTGTAACGAGAGGAAGTCTCCAGCAGCACACATACACAAAAAGGTTGCGCCATTAGGAAAAGTGTCTCCAGCATCACTTCTAAAAGTCTCACTACCTGCTAATATTGTTGTGTCATTTGCACGGACTCTATAGTTAAATATCGCAGAGCCAGTAATTTCTGTCTGTGTATGATAATGAACATTGTATAGACCTGCTTCTTTAATTAGGATACGATCAGTATTTACATTATCGTGTTCTAGAACTGTTGCGTCTGTCTCTACATCTGTTGTGTCAAAAGTAAGATCAACAAAACCTGTAGTAATCACATAGTCTGTAGTCCTTCTTACTTGAACAGCCGGACAGTCAGTTCCCGTGGCTCCTATAAGATCTGATATATTTACTTTCTTTAGATTTCCTGAATCACTAGTGTCCGACACAAGAACAAAGTCTCCTGGAACTGGCGCGACAGTTGTCTGGTTAGTAATCGCAGTTTTGTCTAGAGTCTGGACTCCGTCTCCTATTGATGTTACCTCTCCTGTGTGGTTGGGATGAGTGTAGTGGCTCAGGTCTGAAATCTGAGACTCTGTAATGGTGATCTTGCTTTCATCAATTCTAAATTCTAGATCCTCATCACCTGCGTCGTTTGCCTCATATAGCTCTAATATATTGGTTGTATTACTTCCTTCTGTTGCAGTAGCTTTATCTAATAAATATCCTGCAGTCGTATCATTGGCAGAAATCTTTACTGTTTCATCTGTGTTGGTTGTATGAGACAAGTCTGATATCTGAGATTCAGTAATAGAAATCTTTGTTTGATCTACCTGGAACTGAAGGTCTTCATTGGCACCATCGTTTAAGGTTGTTATCTCTAATATGTTTGTTGAGTTAGTTCCTTCTGATGCTACTACTGCGTCTTCTAAGAATTTAGCTGTAGTATCATTAGCTGAAACCTTGGCTTTTTCATCTAGGTTGGCAGCATGAGTATGCAATGCATCAGCATTGCTTCCATCTGTTAGTGTCTCTGCTTCAGCTGCAGTAATATCTGTACCACCGTCAGCGGTAACCACTTGCGTAAATGTTACGTTATGAGGATTGTCTGAAGGGAGCGCATCATGTCTAGTCTCCGTTAGATACTGAAGATGATCGTCGTCTCCAAGTCCTAAAAGATTTCCATGATCAAGCTGACCATTCAATCCTGCTAGGGTTGTATTTTCCCATTCTCCAGAGACTGAATTATATTGTAGTATATCGTCATCTGACACTGTTGTGATTGTGACGTCACCCAGGTCATTAAGGTCAATATTACTAGGGTCAACTTTAAAGTCTATTGTGTCAGACCCAGCTGTACCTGTTACGACAACAGTATTGTCTGAAGTTGTTAGATTAAGTGTATCCGTAGTTGTTGCTGCAACAGGATCTGTTCCTGCTGGAGTGTTAATAGTTTTGTATGCTAGCGTATGAGCTAGGTCAGAGATCTGTGATTCCGTTATGGTAAGCTTTGTTTCATCAAAGGCTATTTTAAGATCTTCATCACCACCATCATTTACTTCTTTGATTTCTATAGCACTAGTTGAGTTCGATTCATCTGCTGCAATCACTTTATTTAAGAGATAACCTGCTGTAGTATCATTCGCACTAACCTTTACACTCTCATCTGTATTAACTGTGTGTGTAAGATCTGAGATTTGACTTTCAGTAATAGTTAAGTTAGCCTCATTAACATCTATATCAATTTCATTATTAGCACCATCTAGTATAACACTAACTTTGTTGGATGCCGCATTTATATTTCTAAACTCAAGATCGACTCCGGTCTTTTGTTTAAAAACGCCGACCCCTGCAGTACCTACATTGGAAGCGGTATTGTCCTCTCCTGTGTCTGTATCATCTAGGAGATCTGAAATCGCTACCTTTTTAAGATTGCCAGAGTCATCTGTATCTGATACAAGAACAAAGTCAGCACCGTCAGCAGCTATAGTCGTCTTATTGGTGATGGCTGTCTTGTCTACTGTCTGTGCCCCATCTCCAATGCTTGTTACTTCGCCTGTATGATTTGGGTGAGCATAGTGGGATAAATCTGATATCTGAGATTCAGTAATAGATATTTTTGATTCATCAATTCTGAACTCTAGGTCCTCGTCTCCTGCATCATTAGCTTCATAAAGCTCTAAAATATTTGTGGCATTACTTCCTTCTGTAGCGGTAGCTTTATCCAGTAAGTATCCTGGAGTTGTATCATTAGAGGATACTCTAACCTTGTCATCTAGAGAGGCAGCATGAGTATGTAATGTATCTGCATTTGATCCGTCAGTTAAGGTCTCTGCTTCAGCTGCGGTAATATCTGTTCCAGCATCTGCTGTAACTGCCTGTGTAAAAGTAACACTATGCGGGTTATCCGCCGGGAGAGCGTCATGTCTTGTTTCTGTAAGATACTGAGTATGATCATCATCTCCGAGCCCAGCAAGAGATCCATGATCTATGCCGCCTGGGATTACTACTGCAGTTATCTGATCTCCAGCATCATTGTATGTGAAATCAATAGAAGCTGTGTCTGTAAGGATATTCCCCACAGCATCTTGTGCAGCTTCATCAAAGTCAGTAACCTGACTTGATGTTACTTCTATTTTTGATTGGTCTATTCTGAATTCCAGGTCCTCATCGGCACCATCATTCATTTCATACAGCTCTAGAATATCGGACGTATTAGATCCTTCAGCTGCCGTAATCTTGTCCAACAGGTACCCAGGAGTCGTATCGTTTGCAGACACCTTAACTTTTATATCTACTCCTGTATCATTTAGAATCCAATTAGCTACACTAGCTGTACCGTTCGAGAACCACATCTCTCCAGTATCCGTATTAATCCAGTGTTGTCCTACAAATTCCGGAGTAACATTTGGATCCATATTGCATTCTATAACGTGAACATTAAGTCCCATTAGCATGCTCCTTTTTTAATAAAGCACAAAGTACTGTCCAATAACATAGATGCTCCCATCACACAGTTCTTTCCTGGAACACACTTTACATGGATTAGGCGCTCGTCTGTACCTTCTCCTTCGTTCATTCCTTTTACTGTTGCCTTACCGTTACCGTTGTCGGTAACTGTTAAATTATCTTCAAAGTTTAAGTCGACATTAACTCTTGTTACATCAACGCCATAGCTCTGTATATATGCTCTATCGGCATATCTTAAAAATCTTATTCCATCTGCAGCAGAAAGGTCATTTGTTCCGTCATTAACGATAACATCTCCTGCATTAATCAAGGGCGTAAGCTCGCTGATTGCTTCGTCTGCAGCAACATCGAGATACTCCTCTATTGTTAGCTCAACATAAACACCACCAGTAGGAAGCTCCAGGTCTCCCAATTCAAACAACTCTATCAGAGTTCCTGTGGTATTTTTAAATCTCTTAGACATCTCTGTCTCCTGTTGGCCTAACTATAACTGTTGGCTCAAATACTTTTGTGCCAGTAATTCTGACAGCTATCTGTACATCTTTTGGTATGGCTACTACTCCAAAATCATCTGTATCAAATGATACTTCGCTAACACCTGTCGGTAGTGGCCTATTTGCCAGAAGAGTCAATCCTGAACCGCCACCTGTATGGTAATATATCTTAATTCTAGATCCTGCAGCAAAATTGAACCTAGAGCCTACCCATATTTCATTTAACTTGCCATTTATTAATCCGAACGGTATTCCAACCCTGTTACTAAATACGGTTCCCTGCTTTAGCCATCCCCGGACCTGTCCATTCCTAGTATAGTGGTATGTTACAGAAACAGCCAGCCTAACTTTGTTGCATAGCTCCTCTATGGCTTCCTGTATGGTCTCAGATATTAAATCACAAGTAGGATCATTCTCTGTGTCATATGGAATGGTTAAGCCATGTGGCCCAATCTCAATGTACTTGCCGTCTTCCATTATGCCTCTGCCACAAAGACTTTAACGCCGGCGGATCCAATTATATATACTGAAGTATTTGCTTCTGCAGTAATTTCCGCTGGCTGTCTTTTGAATAGAGGGTCCCCGCCTGTTGCAGCATCGTCATCAGTTATGTCATTCTGAAATCCCCATCTTGCTTTACCGGTTAGGGGTCTCATAAATACTGTTTTTCTATCTGCTTTAGCTGTTGCTGCAACTTTAACTTCTTGCACAGATCCAGTAAGGGTAATGATCTTGTTTACTCCGCCGCAGTGTAATGTGTCAACGACTCTGGCTTCACCCTTGCCTGCTTCACAGTCGGGTTTAAACGCCAGCTCGTAATCTTGGTTGCCAATTCTAACAGCGTCATGAACATCACCAGCAAGTGGATTGTCATCTTTGCGGGTTAACTGTACGTCTAGATTGACATCTTGTATAGAGATCTCTGCATCTACGCAGAGGCGGCCATTCTCATCCATGGCTAATGGCTTGAATTCGTTTGTGCCTTTCTGAATACCACCTGTAAGAAGCCCTAGTCTTGTCAATGGGTCAGTTATTTCACAGTCTGTATAAACGATGTCTGGACCGAAAGGTGAGTCCATACAAACGCGGATAGCTTCTACATCTTCACAGTATGCATTGTCCCTAAACCATTTAGAGGTTATGTCTGTAGGTAAAGCTTTCTTTGGGGATGGGCGAACCCTATCTCCTCTAAGCTTAAACTCTAGTTCTTCCTGTGGTGGACATTGTTCTGTCGGCACTTACTCTCCTGTATAATATACCTTAGGAGTATATCATTTCAATATATTAGCGTAAAGCTACCCTTGTTCAACAAGAGTCATAATTAGCTGTTTTCCTGAAACTGCAGTAGTAAATGTTAGCTCTTCGGATGGTCCCGAAGGGTATATTGGTTGACTGGTTATTTTAACCTTATCAGTAACCGATGCTGCTTTTAAATCTTTATTGAATGTCACAGTGATAACTGTAGCATCTATTCCTTTTGATAGAGAAGACTGTGCTTGCACAACTTGCCCTGTGGCTGTAGATTCAGTAGAGGCTTCGAAGTTTACATTGACAAGGGCAGATGCATTAAATGCATCCACCACTTGTTGCGCTGTACTTACTCCGTCCTCAATTGTAACTGTAATATCTGTTCCAACTAACCCTATGACTTCAGCTCCTGCAGTCGCTCCAGCAAGAAATTCAACTGTATAATCATTAAATAAAGAAGTATACTCCTTAGTGATTATAGCAACATCTCCAACTTTAACGTTAGCTTTTCGCGGTATCTTTAGCATCGAATCCGCATTTGCAGGTTCCACTCCGACAACGAATAATGCGTCGCCAGCTGTGGTTGATCCACCAACAACAGGTATGTTTAAAACATCGTCAGATTTCTCATCATCAGGGACCTGATAATCCCCAGAACCAGAAGAGAAAGTCCAGCTATATATATCCACCTGCGTGTCCGCAGGTAAAGTTCTAATTACAAAAGAATCACCTATGACATATGTGCCATCTGTGAATTTGATTTTTAAGCCTTCATCAATTCCAATATATCTAGCTCTGGCTTCAATAGATACAGAAGTCTTCCCGTCAGACGCTCTCGTCCATACGTACTTTGCTGTATTCTTGTTGCCACTAGTTACTACTGTAATCGTGTATGTATCTGCTGCTAGGCCTTCATAGACCCCTTGAGATACCAGCGCGCCTGTACCTGTGTTCCCGCCGTTTGGCTCAGGATCAAATACAGATAGTAAAGATATATCCTTACTTAACATAGCAGCAAACGTAGTGTTTGGCTTTAGTAAAGTGTCAGGATTAATTGTGATTTTAGTTCTATATTTTTCGCCACTATCAATATCGGTGCCGAAGTCTAAACCTGTATATAAATCTTCATCAAGAAGATTGATTCTTTCAGACTCAACTTTAGCTGGAACGATATTGCCAAGAGCTGCATTCGCTAGAAAAGCGTCTAGGCTCTCTTCATTGTGTGTAGGAATTTCAACTAGGAAACAACTAGATGCGGAAATGCTACCTTCATCTAATGATTGCTCAAAGATTGCGGTAGGCTCGAACCCGACAGCTACGCCTTCGGCGTTACTAGCAGGTGTTACAATAGGTACTAAGTTCGACATATCTACTCATTTTTAGATTTTTTATTACTACGTTTAGTTGCCTTCTTCTTAGTTGCTTTAGGCTTCTCGACTTTCTCAGTAATAACGTCGTCTTTAGCTTTCTCTATCTCTTCGGATTTTTTTGGTCTTATGTGTGACTCACCAGTATTGACTAGCTCTTTTCTGTTGATGCTTGTAACAATCTGTGCTTGAGCCCATCGAGGATAATCATCTAACTCTATTTCTACTAGCATATCGCCTGTAATAATGAGCTTGTCTTCTTGATACCCTACTCCACTTTGACCGTGAATATATTCCTTAGAAACTGGATGGGCTAGTGCCCAAACAACTTTGCCAGTTGGCAAACCAAGTTTTAATACCATCAATCTCTCCCTTGATGTAAGAAAGGGGGCCGAAGCCCCCTCTACTTATTTATTTATGGTAAAATTGGAACTCTTTCGTCAATCTCTTCGAGACCACCGGAAGAAGTTGCGTTACCGTCTGCATCAAGTGCTGCGATATTGATTTGTGGAACAGCTGGTTGGCTAGTTACCATGTTATCAACATTTACTGCGTTCTTAATTAAAGCTACCGCTTGACCTTCGTTAAGAATACCTAGGGCATATCTTTCACGAATTTTGATCTTACGAATATCTCTTGCAGGGTCATCCCACTCTTCTGTTGTTGGATCTTCATCAACAAGAAGTACTCCAAGCTCACCTTGATCAAAGATCATGATGTCTGTTAACTTTTTGATTGGATCATAGTTAACAAAAGGAGAAACAATTACTGTCATTGGGTTACTTAGATAACCTGGAAGGATAGGAGCAGAATCAATTGCTTGATTTCTTAACTCAACACCTGTATCAGGTTGAACATCTTCGATTTTCCCGACAGACATACCACCAGCAGCTAGTGCCCATGGATTTCCACCTTTAGCTTGTCCTCTCCAAGATGCAAATAACACGTTAGTGTTTGCATTGAAGAACATAGCTCTCATGTTTGGATCCTTCAGGAACATAGTGTAAGTAAGCGGGTGAACTAACATTGTGTCACCAGAGAAACCTCTAGCAAGTAAATGTCCCCAAAGATCAAATAGATCTTCGGCTGTTGCCGCACCGTTAGCTGCTCCGTTGAAGCCTCTACCGTGTGTTACACCTAATACTGAATTAACCGGATCAGCGTTGTCGAAGTATACTAAACCTTCAGCGCCAACCATGTTAAAGATCTTAACTTCTTTGTGACGAGCTAGTGCTCTTGAAGCTGCTCTAAGGTGCATAGAAATTACGTCTACTTGTGAATAACGAACCATTTCATCCGAGATTTTAACGGCAATACCGCTTTTCCCGATGTTCGCCACCATAGCAGCTCCACCTTGAGTCATCTTCGCTTCTGGGTATTCTCCACCTTCTGGGATATCAAGTTCTGCCAAAGACAGGGCTGATGCCGCAGGAAGTAGGATCGTTTGACCCATAGAAAAGTTAATTCTTTGTAGTAATGATACACCGATCATCATTGGTTCCATAGCTTCTCTAACTACTGTAGAGATTACTTTGGGAAGTAAAATTGGTGCATCTGGCACAGAGTACATATCCTGAACTTTCCATTCAGTTCCATCTACGTCCATCCCGCTGTTATCCCAGATAAACTGGAATTGTTTCAAGCGATTCTTATATCCGTCAAGAACTTTTGCCTGATCGAGCTCTTCTTGGCCTTCTACTTTTCCTGCTTCAGAATAGTAATCGGTCAGTTCGTGCTTTCGACCTGAGTCCTTATTGACTTGGATAGAATAAGAGTTTGTCGCTTTGTCTTTAAAAAGTCTCATGGTACTTGTCTCCTCTCTTATCTTATGTTTAGGTTAAATCTAACTATTCCAGTCATCTTGTCACCACCAGCATAGAAGATATTATGAGGCATACCATCAGTCGCTGAACCTGGCATTCTATCTAATTTAGATACCTGCCCTGTTCTACCGTCTACGATAGGTCCTGTTAATCTGTCATCATATGCAGTTTTAACTCTGTCTAAGAATTGTTTAGGGAATTTGTCATCTACTAAGTAGACTGTTCCAACGATATCTAACGTCTTGTCAATAGCAGCTTCAATGCTAGCAGAAGCGTCAACAAGATCTGTTGCTGCGACTGTTGCGGCTGTGTATGTAACAAATGAAGATGTCTCATCAAAAGTAACTAAGTCCCCCGGTGTAGCTCCGCCTCTCCAAGTTGCAATTCCTGCAAAAGGAGCATTGAAAACACCTGTATTTTCGTATAGATATTCTACTACAACTACGTCGCCAATCTTCAGGTAATCATCTGATGTCCCTGAGTTCCAGTCAATAGAGTCTGGAGCGCCGCCAACGAAAGTAAAATCTACATCTCTACGTCCATTAACTGTTACCTTAATAGTGTAGTCGAGAACTGTAGCGTGAGCCAGTTGGAAATCCCCTTGGTCCGCGCCTGCAATCGTCGATTCGATTTTGTGATCTAGTCTTTCATTTGGTTCAACAGGATATTCTAGGTAGTAATCTGTTAAGATTGCCACACCAGTTTGTCTGTTGTAGTTGTGGTATTTGTAAGTCGCAGGGTTTGTTGGATCAGATCCTGATAGTTGGTATGCATCATAAGATGCAACACCAGCACATCGCCCTACTGTGATTCCTTCCGAAATCATTGTGTCAATTACGTAATCTCCAGCTGCGGCTACTGCCCCATCTGCTTTTAAGACTCCGTGATCTGCGTCGTTTTGTGTGTACTGTGGTCCGTTACTCGCTCCGAGAGCTAAAAGTAATCTAAAACCTGCAGGAACCATTGAACCGTTGCTGTCTAGTGCAACTGGTTTCCCAGCTCCGATAACCTTCCAGTCTTGAAAAGTTGACTCGTATCTTTCCAGTGGCAAATATGCTGCTGGATGGTTTAAGCCAAATCTCATACCTTCTGATATTTCGAAATTAGGTGTCCATGGGCTGCTTAGGTCTTTGTTACCTTTGTGAGTAGCTTTGTATCCACCTGATGGAAATGCTCCATTAAAGTAATCAGCCATTATTAATCTCCTTAATCAATTGTTGGTATACTACCGTTTTGTTTTTGAACCCTTGCGAGCCACCTGTCAGCGTTAGGCTTTCCATATGTGGCCACCTTCTTATTATATTCATCATATAACTTGAATTTTTTCTGTTCTTCCGTGTTGTTTTCTGACTCAATCGCTTGACCGGACTTAGAATCTTTCTGCGACAATGTTGGATCTTCGATATCTGCAGAAGGGGCTTGTTTCATTCCATCTTCTTTTACGAAATCATTAATCTTAAATTGTGTTTCTAAATCTTTTAATCCGTCTTTAAGTGAATCTAAACTTCTTTCCTTGTGGTCTTCGATCTCTTGAACCCTATCATTGATTTCAAAGTTTCCACTCAGCATTTTCATATCGACTGTTCTTGTAGCTAATTCTGATGATAGTTGAACCTTGAGCAAACTATTTTCTTCCACCACTGAATCTAACTCTTCATTAGCAGCTTCAAGTTGTGCTTCTAAAATCTCAATTTCTGAATCTTGGTCGGTTTTTACACCTGCCATTAATTCTGGAATTTCAATTCCAAGCTCAATGAGCTTTTCTTTAGCATCCTCGAAAGCCTTAACAGCATCGTCGTTACTTATACTAGCGTTATTATTACATGGTTCTGATTTACTGTCAAAATTATCCGTCAAGTCTAATTGCAATCTACTGGCTTTTCTGTAAATAGCAGAAAGAATTCTACCTTTAACAGAATCTGCAGCTTTGCACTTTCTTAAAACGGTTAATGCAGCACCTAGATGAGCTTGATCAACTACTGGGAAGTAGCCTTTCATACCACAATAATCAGATGCTTTTAAGCTGCCATAAGTTTCCTCAGACATTGCATCTTCACCTAGGATCTCTTTCATTTCTGAATAGATCTCGTCACCACTTTTGTCATCTAAAACAATAAGTGAGTCTTTCCAAGCCTTGTATTCCTTAGCCATATCTTCATGAGTCTTGTCTTTCCAATCAAATGTTGCGAGAATAATTGCATCTTCATTTTTATAAAGAGCGATATATTCAGACAGTTCGGAAACTTCCTCATGATCTAGTCCAGAATCTTTAACTTTTAAAAGCTCATCTGCCTCAGCTTTAATACTGTCAAAAGTAATTTCTTCTCCATTCTCCATTTTGAATTTATCAGAAACCTTTTTAGATGTCTTTTTCTTTCTTTTCTTTTTAGTAGCAACTACGCCTTCTGCACCTTTGTGTGCTGTGTCTTCACTGACTAAAATTTCTTCTCCGTAGAGCACTTCTCCAAAGAAGCCTTCATTAACTGAGTCGTCATTAGCTGCTGGATCGTCTGCCGAGGAAACTACTGCCTCAAAGTTTTCAGCGCAATATTGATCCACAACTACTTTAATGTCTTCGTCTGAGGCTTTGTCCTCTGATTTTAACATCTTAGCAATTTGAACGATCATACTCTGAACCCCTGATACATCTAGGTCTTCCATGTGTTCTCTTACAGTTACTTCTTTGGAACCTTCGTCCCCAGTGCTGTACTTGTAAACTTCGACTTTGACGTCCAATGCATCTTTGACTCTCTCTTCGATCGTCTTTTCTTTCATTGCATTCTCCATCTTTTGAATATTGTCTTTAATTTCAATAAGATTAGTATCTGTTTCACTGGATAGCGAAACTATGTTTTTATCATTACAAGCGAACAACTGCGCCGCAATTTCATAATCATTGTGTACTTTATATAGGTCTTTATCTGCGCTGTCAATAGAGAAGATTGTTTTCTCTTGAGGATCATCGCTAACAATTGTAAAGTTGTGAGCATGTGGATCAGCTGGAGCATTTACAATACCAAGATGATCGTACATCATACTTCCTGGAACCACAACACAAACATCATCGTCATAGACTTGACCTCTGCTATGGTCACATAACCCGTCTCTAACCCAATCCGTTCCACAAACAGAACATGTAGCGCTGTCTGAGATCATTGATGTAGATACCGTAAGGTATGTCTCGTTTAGTATTCCTTCGATTGCTTCGGCATCTGTAAGCTTTACAGTACCTCTTAAGTGGCCAAGGCCTTTGTAGCTATCTTTTGAATCGTATTCCTTAATGACATGCTGAACAAAATCAAGCATTGTGTCTTTGTCTGCGCCGTCTTTAAACTGGAATAACTTCTTTAAGTAGCTGTCATTTGATTTATAGAAATCAGAAGTGTCAACGTATTCTGCGTTGATTACTCTGCCAACTGGTTTTGTGTCTGCGACTTCGTCATGTCCGATAAGAACAGGTTTGTTGTAGTCCTTCATAAAAGAACCAGCTCCTGCTTTCATTCTTGCAGGAAGGTAGAAACCATAGTTTCTTGTTACAATCCCTGAATGAGTCATGTCTATCTGAGCCAGCAGAGAGTGACCAGATGGAGATGCGCTGTCTTTTGTTTTAAAGTACTTTCCTTTTCCTTTAGAAACATGAACATGCCCACCAATGGCATCTATGATTTTAAGTTTTTTCATAGTGTGTATTCTCCGATGATACAAGTATATAGCTTTATTGCTTTTTTGTAAAATTAGTCAATGGGTTTCCCAACAATTGCGCCAGAGTTTGGATGAAATGGAGGAACATCTAGGATACTTAGAATCTCAAGATTGACTTCATCTGGAGCATCAGCGCAAGACGCGCAGTTTGAATCCTTAATGATTTCAGCTTTCTTGAATCCTCTGTCTTTTAATCCTGCTGCTTTCCCATAGTTATATGCTCTCATCCTTTCTGTAGCATCTATAAAGTCGCCTCTATACTTAATCTTATCAAAAATTTCGTTAACGGCTGCTTGCATGAGAGTTCTACTATTGCCTTCCCATGTCATTTGGTCAATGGTGTTCTGAACCTTTCCGTTAATGTCTTTCATGTACTTATTTATAAAATGTGTTGTTGTATCTTTAACTGCTTGAAAATCTGTAGTTATTAATCTTTCAATATCTTCTGCAGGTACATTAGCATCTCTTAATCCTTGAACATACTCTGCTCTATCTATTGCGAGATACTTCTTTAAGGCATTATCTTTGCCTAAATTAATTAGTGTATTAATCCAATTGCGGTCAATTATCTGACTCTTAACATGCTTTGAGATATCATTCTTAAGCATTCTGGTTATATTGGAAACGTATCCATCACTGGTCTTGTAGTAGTCCAATCTAGATCTCTGTGGACCTGTCTTGGTTCCGTTTTGATTAGTTGGGGCGTTAGAGTTCTTCGCAGAAGCTGACGCTTTAGCAGAGCCTCCACTAGCGCTAGATCCCGTTGAAGCTGCTTTGGCTGCTGCTCCAACTTTAGTAATGGCGAGCTGTCCTTCCATTTGTGCATTAATCTCTCTAAGTCCAACTCTATCAAAGAACATGAGCGCCTCTTGTTCTTCTGTAATAGGTTCTTGACCGGTGATTCGCCTGGCTTCATTAACATCAATTATATTTCCGTTGAACAGAACTTGAGCATTAGTGTTCTTCTTTAACTGCTCTTCTATGTCTATTTCTCTGTACTTGAACTCAGGTATGTACTCTGGATCTAATACATCAAAGTTGAATGTGGATTCAAGAAGAAGTTCTTTTACGACTTCTTTATTAATGAACTCCTGCATTATGTCTTGGTAATCTTTAACTGAGTCGACCATTGTTCTAGATAATGAATCGGCTGTTGCGCGGTTGGCTGTATCCCCTTCTCCAAGGTCTACTCCAGAAACTCCTAGTCCAGCAAATACTCTTTGCTTGAAGTAGTCTAGGTATTCTCTAACCTTAAGCGCTTTCCCTTCTGCTCCAATGAATTCAATGTCATGTCTCTCAGGAGTAACGATACCACCTTCTGCTGGCATATTCTGTATCTGAGATCTAACATACTCAACCTCTGACATCACTGTTCCATCAGGCAGTCTAATATCTGCTGAAGGCTTTGATTCAGTTCCTACTTTATATTGAAAGATAGGGAATAGAGTTTGATATATAAGGAGCTCTACGTTTTCTTCAATACGACGTAGCGCGCGAATGTCTTCTTTTACTGGTACAATTTGAGGTGTACCAAATGTGAAGCCTGTTTTCTTGTAAGCATGGAAATGAATTATATCTCTTGGAGAGAATTCTCTACGTCTACCATCAGGCATAACCTGGCGATACTTAACGACTTTTCCACTCTTGTTCTTTTTTACTTCTACGTTTTCTGCACCCATAGGAAAGTAACCTGCCACTGGTTGAATACCAGCGATAGTTCTACCACCTGATGCTTTTGCATTTCTTACTTTGACCCAGAAGAAGTTAGATCTAGACAGAAGCGCATGCCCTGTCTGACGTAAGAGATCATTCCAACACATTCCTGAGACATGCTCAATCTGCTGAAGTCTTCTCTTTATGTAGTCAATAGTCTCTTTGTTCTTGCCTCTGTACTCATGTCCTTCTTTGAACATTAAGGCTGTCTTCTTTTGGAAGGCTTGACGAACGTAGGACTCAACGTCCTCGATTACACCAATTTCCATTAGGTTATATTCAGGTGGAGAGAATTGCTCTCTGGCACCGTAGTCGTGAGTAGGCTTTCTTATGCTTATCTTCCTGCCGTTACTTCTGTTTTCAACAACAGCTAGTGTAGCACTTTGAGCATCTCTATATTCTTTCATTTTATCGAAAGTGATTATTCTATCGGCTTTCTCTATCTTCATACACTAAATCCCGCGCTTACTGCCCACTGCTCTATTTTACTAACATCAGCATCAGTAGACAAGTTAGAACCACGACATAAGTTAAATTCAATCACTGAAACAGGTACTTGGAAGCCAAGGTCTGTAACTGTTGCCGTTACTTTTTTGTCAGTAATGTCTCCAACATCTTTTGGAATACCATCACTGTTTAATTTCTTTATCTCATCTAGATTGTCTAACTGTGTTATTTCATCAGTCTCTGGATCTGCAAGTTCTAAAACTGCATCCGAAGGAGCGATTAATAAACTCTGCTCTCCACCATCGTTCTGACCAACATAGACATTATAATAATTGTTCTTTTGTTCAGTACCACTATTTGCAGTTAGGAAACTTCCTAGTGCAACTGAGGGATCACCATTGCTATTCTCGCATATATTTTTGTTGTTGGCTAGTTTTATCAATGTGTTAACAACACCAATCAGTCTTGCAATCCTTTGAATGTTGCGAGCTCCTTCCATCATTTCACCGGAAGTTGCTGCTCTACCAAAGATAAGTCTTTGTAATTCATCACGCATAACAGTCAGCGTATCATTAACCATACGACGTCCATTAAGTGCTTGATTTCTTAGTTCGTAAAGACTTGAGCTTAATCCTTGTCTTGCATTTCTTAAAGCCCCTTTTGTTTTTCCTAGCACGTTTGGACTAGATACTTGGCTTTCTCTTATTAGCTCAGTTAGATTGTTCTCTCCACCTTCTCCATATTCTGTTTGATATTTTGCTTTAACATCAGCTAGATCATCATCGATTGTGGCAATCTCTTCATTAATAGTTACTGCACTAAAGATGCCTGGTGATTGCTTCTCGCTAGGCTCAGCTGCATTATCAAATTTATTGGCTAAGTCATAAGACTTTTGACCTTTATATCCACCAACAATTTGTGGCGGTGGTCTATTACCAGATAAAGGTTCATCTGGATTTTGCTTTAATTCACTAAGGTAAGATCTTCTTTCCTCTAGCTGTTCTTTCTTGTTTCTTAAGTATCTCTCACGTTTCCTGTGATAACTTATATTCTGAATCTCTGCGACGTCTAATGCTCTCTTTACATCAAGCTTTGCAAGCTGATTATCTAAAGAGTTAATAATACAATCAACTGGACCCATAATCATTTGAATAAACTTATCTAATAATTCATTGAGACCATTTAACATAGGGCCAAAGAAAGGTCCTATAAACTGTAAGAATGCGCCGTCTAGATTTGGAATTAAATCTCTGTACTTATTCATCAATGTACTTAGTAGCACAATCAATGCATATAGATCAGGTACACATATTGGGTCTAAGAAATTAAGAAGACTACATATGTCATCTGCTATTTCTGTATTGTTGAGAAGGGCTTTCATCTGGTCAATTAAAGCTCTGTATTTATTTAGGAGTTCTTCTAGAACTCCAAGTAAGGCTCCACTAATATTGATATCATCTAAACCGTCTAGCCTCAAGCCGCACGGAATACATGTTTCCATAGTAGTGTTTTTATATTTACCTTTTGATTTGTTTTTATAGGATGCTGTTGGTTTAGTGCCTGCTGTCTCTGCTTGAATTCCACTAACGACTTTTGTAGGACTAGAGAAACCTTCTGCTGGATTAATTTGTTCTGGTTGAGCATTTGGTAGAGATTGAGAGTAATCAAGACTAGAGTAGTCTTCTGACGTCTCATCTACAAACCCATCTTTTCTAAAACCAAGACCTTGTGTTTCTTCTGTTCTTGGAACTTCTCGATCTTTCATTCCATCAAAGATTTCTTTTACTTGAGTCTGAGCATCATCGTATACAGACTGACTTACTGTATAGTTTCCAGTAAACTTTTCTATATCTTTATAGCTATTTAATTTCCCCAAGGAATCTACTGGTCTATCTATTTCATCTAGCGTTAGCTTCTCAAAGTTATCAAGAGTGTTCTTTCCTGCTTCGACATCTACTCGTAGACCTTTCATTTGCTCAAGAAGCATTGGGTATATACCAGTCTCGTCACTAACAACTAGTGAGCTGGCATAAGTTTTATATGCATCTATAATGACTTGGCATGATTGCTTAAGCGATATGACATCAGCTGAAGTAATAGCAATTTCAATAGTCTCAGCCATTAAGCAATTCCTATATCTGACTTAACATCAACTCTAGCTTTTATAACTTCTGGTGATACACCTTGACCTAGTGGTGCTGCAGAAGGACCTAGTGCTTGTTGTCTTGCGTCTTGTTGTTGTGCAAATGTGTCTGCAACTGCAAGAATCGGCGTAGCTGAAGGAACAGCAGGTGCTGGTGGTGGTCCAGGAATTCCAGGAGAAGGCGCTCCAGGTGCAGCAGTCGCATGTACGTGACCTGCTATTGCTGCTGTAATATCTGTCTTTAATGCTAGAACTTCTTTATTGAAATTACCTTCTATCTGAGTTAATCTTTTATTTAGATCTGCTTCAAACTTTTTAAAGTCTTCAATGTGTACGAAGTCGCCTTTAAAGAACTTGTTAAACATTGTTCTGTATAGTTTTTGAAATCTCGTAGATGTAGCAAGTTCATTGGCTACAATATCAGCTAACAGCGTCAAGTGGGCCTCCGTTCTCAATAGACATATGAGAAATGTATTTATTAATTTTTTCGTGGTAAGCCAGAACTTCTTCAAACATTGCGTATGTTATTCTTCCTGATGATGCTCCAAATAGGTCCATCTCAGCTGAAGCTAAAGCTTCATTCTTTGTCAGTTCTGGATCATAGTTTAGGGCGATATGCCCTGCTCTCTTTCTCATGACTTTTTGTATTAAATCAAAGTCATCCATTAGTCCATCTAAACCTGTCTTTAAGTTCTGAACTCTTTCAGGTTTGCTGATCTCTTTCACTGAAGACTGAGAGACTACGGCACCTTGAGCCGTGTCCACTTGCGGTGGTGGCTCAAAGTTAAAATTGCCTGTAGCGTTTATCCTTGTGCTATCATCAGTCGGTAAAGACTTAGTTAGAAAAGGAAAAATTACACGAATCTTTACATCGAAGTTTTCAGTAACTGCTGCCATTAACTACCTACCGCGTTTTCCTCTGCGTTCATATGCAAAGATACGTCACTGATAGTTTGGACTCTAGTTCCAGGTGAGATACCAACTTGAATCCAGAATGGTTTGTATGATGTGTCGGATGCATTCGTATCACCGATGTCATCAAATACAACTTCATTTCCTGACTCAACGGCCAGCCATTCACTCTCTGTAGGTTGTTCATCTTTTATAATAATCTTATAATTAACAAACGCTTCAGGGAAATTGATATCTCCTACTCTAACTTTTCTGGCAGGTGTAGTAGTCATTCTAATTACTGTGTAATACGAATTCGTATCATCATTTCTTAAGAATTGTTTTTTCTCTACTACTTGTCCATCAGTCCCGTTATGAGTAGTCTGAATAGGTCTTGTCTGTAGTCCGTTCTTAGATATTTCTAAAAACTCACTGTTGTCTTCATCAAATTCGTAAACAAATAAAGCCATGTTCACTCCTGTTATATAATAAGTGGGGGCGCAGGAAAAGGGAGAGAAACCCACGCCCCCAGGCAACCGAAGTCACCTTAAAAACTTGTTCTTCTTGTCCTCATCCCACCTCTTTTCGCAAATTGCTTTCTAGCGTCTTTACGTCTCGGGACTTGGTAATCATCATTATTAAAATCTTCTGGACTATTCATAATCCTTCTTTGTGTTTTTCTACTATCGGTTGAGGCCGGAAGTGGTTGGACAATGGATAAACCGTATTCTGTCCTGACCTTTGGCCCCTGAGGGGAGAGGTTTTGATTCCTAGAAGTAGCCGCCGCGGTTCCGCCTAACGTTGACTGTTCTAAGCCTTCGCCTATTCTACCGCTAAAAGTTATGTCTGTCGAGTAAGTTCTGTTAGTAAATTCAGAAAGTTCCATCTGGAAAGCTAATAGCGCAAGAACCATTGCATCAAGATCATGATCGCCGTTTGTTGCTTCGTATACTGGAACTCCAGATGCGGTAACTTTACCAACCATGTATCCACCAAGTTGATCCATTAAAATGTCATCAAATTCAGAGATCTTGATCTGTTGTTGCTCAAAGCGTCTAACAGCATTCTCTATCATGTATGGCTTCATCATTTTCTTTATAGGTTCTCCTGATATAGGATCGAACACTTCTACTTTGGAAGATGAATTAATACCAACTATGTTTTTTAGCCTCTCATCAATTCTGGCGTGCTCGTGATCTTCACGCAGTGCGCTTAATCCGAATTGCTTTATAACTTCTATTTGTGTGGCTCCATATCCTTCATCAACGTAGACGAAGTCTGGCTGCCATAATCTGTTTAATTTAATTAGTTCTTGAATTGCCGCAGTCTGTGTCCATCCTGCTTTCTGAACAGTTTGTTTATCTACGATTCTAAAGATACTATGCTTTGGATCCCATCCGACAACACACAACTTAGTTCCGTTCTCAACATCATTCCAGTCAATACCGATTGAGTATGTCCAACCGCTCTGAGGAATCATCTCTTGATATTTATATTCTTCTTTGGCCGCATGCACATATTTGTGCTGGAATACACCTGTTGCAGCCTCACCGAACTCAGCAAGGATCTCATGTTGCCAACCTGTCTCTGTTTTATAAAACTGACGTAGTTCCGCTTCCATCTTTGGACCCCATGCGGGATTCGCAGTAGATGCGTAGTAGAACTCTTTGAAACTCATGTTCTCTTGGCAGAAACTGTAGAAGTATTCTCTACGACCTGAAGGAGTAGAAGATGCAAGGATTCGCACTTCACTATGCTCCATCATTAGGGCTACAACTGATTCAATATCTTCTGATGAAAGGTAATCCATTTCGTCTAGAATAATAAAGTCAGCTTTCTGTCCACGGACAGCTTCAGCACCTTTAGCACCTGAAGAGAAACCTACAACTTTCGCACCATTATACAGTTCAAGTACATGGTGAGGCGTTGCAACATTTTTCTTTACTTCAGCTTTTAATTCTGGGTTTCTATCTAGTAGTTCGTTGATTCTATTGAAGATCAGCTTAACCTGAGATAGATATGGTGTAAGAACAAGGATAGTTGAGAATCCGTCGACATACATCTGCGCGTCTTCGTCCCATCTTTGAATCTTTGGTGAATTTGTAAAAAGGTAATGCAAGATAGCAATAACCATCGCTTCTGATTTACCAAGACGACGCCCGAGTCTAAGAACCTTTCTTTTACTGGAGCATCTTAATATTAGTGATTGATATTCTTGTTTAGACTTAGAAACTCTAGGTTTCCAGTTTAGATTTGTTTCAGCCCACTCAATTGGATCATAGAGTGTTTGAGCAAGTTTTACTTCATCTTCTTCCCAGCCTTTTGTGACTATGTCTTGATTTGGTATAAACTTATTGTCTCCAGGTATGCCTTTACAATCAATGATGAACTCATTCTTCTTATGTGTTGGTTTCCCTGTTATTTCTGAAATTGGACCATCTTTAAGTGCAAGTCTTGTATCCTTGCAGTTCGTGCAATAGTCGTGTAGAACTTCACATCCCACTATACTCTCCCTTAGAATATTTTAGTAGGCTCCTGGCTGCCAGATCTGTTTTTTCATCATAGTTTCGGTTAATCTTACTGCAGATTGTTGTTTAGCTTTGGCTGTATCGTATTGTAGCTTTTGAGCTAGTGTTGCATTTCTGTGAGTAACGTTTAGTCCTTGGTTTGAGCTTAGTGTAGAATAACCGAGCCCTGCTCCTGCCATTCCTCCTATTGCTCTACTTCCGCTACCCATTCTATTCAGTCTCATTTGAAACTGACCTACAGCATCTCCGATCTTGCCTTTACGGTTCTGAGACATTCCTGAAGCTCCCAGTCTTGATAAGCCTTTGTTTATTAACTTATCTCCTCCGACTCTTGCTCCTGATATTGCACCTGCGCCAAGTCGTCCTCCGACACCCATGGCTGCACCTTTCGCTGCTCCACCCAGTATGTCCCCACCTGAATAAGCTGCTCCTGCCCCACCTGCTATTGCGCCTGCTGCTCCATAGGCTGCAGTTGATGTGGCTAGATTTCTTATTGCATTCATTCTACTCATTTCAGTCTCCTAGTTCTTCTCTTTCTACGTAGTGTTGGTCTCGGTTTATTCTCTCTTGCGAGCTTCATAAACTTTCTGACGTATCTCTTGTGCCCTTCGTCTTCTTGATGAATGCTCTTGTGGCATTTACCGCAAAGGGTTATTCCGTTAGTAGACAAGAACGTTAGTTCTGGAAATACGGACTTTAGTTTAATATGGTGGGCCTCAATGTACCCGCCAACTTTTTCACATAGCTGGCACTTAAATCTATCTCTTTTGAAAACTCTGGTACGCCAATCTCTATATTTCTTTGTTCTGTAAATCGTACCTTTCTTTATTTGTTTTCTTATTTTCTCTTTTGAGTCTTTTTTCATTAGTTATGCATGTACTGCGCTTCAGATCCTAGCATACTATGTCCGGGACTTCCGGCTCCTCTGCTTTGACCTATCAGGTTCATGCCCTGCTGTTGTGAACGCATTGTTCTTTGATTTTGTGTTATTGGAGTTGCCCCCAGCCCCAAACTCTTTCTGTAAGATTTTCCGGCGTTATCCATCATGTTTCCTACTATAGCTCCTGGATTAGTTCCTGTCATATGCATTGCGACAGATCCTATAAGTGCTGCGGCCATTCCATATGGTCCAGCTCTTCCAACAGTTCCAAAGAGCGCCATGTCAAAAGCTGCATCAGCACCTATCTTCATGGTTTCTTGAGCCATGTGGCTTCCAAAACTATTCTTAGTAGAGTCATGAGACATTGCAGCGAAAGGTAAACCAAGCAGTGCATATCCACCAGGGATCGTCATTGCTGCTTTACCAAACATTCCAGCGGCTTTTCCACTTGCTCTTGCGGCCATGCCTGCAGCATTGCTTCCAACCATAGCCTTGTTTAACTGCCATGCATTATTCATTGCTGCTGTACCGCCTATGGCAGCACCTCTGCCAGCTGCGACAGCGCCTCTGCCTGTTGCTCGTAGCATTCTTCTACTAATTCCTGGTCTATCAGCCATTAATCACCCCAGCCTAGTTTATTGTAATTATCGCCATATTTTCTATATCGACTCATCATCGTCCTGTATTTTATTCCTAGCATCTCTGCTCCTCTCTTTATGCAAACTTCGAATCCATCTGATAAAGTAATGAACTTCTTTGGTATTCTTTCTTGGATTAGCTCAGAAAGAACTAATCCATGCCTTCTATACCTATCTTTTATCGTTCCTCTTGGAATTCCCGTTATGTCAGCTAATTCAGCCAAGGTAACAATTCTATTCTGATATCGAATAGTTATGTTATTTCTCTTATTTCGACATTGTTGCCGAGGTGTTGCCCATCTGCAATTTCTTGGCTCATAATTTCCTGATGTTTCGGTCCGGTCTAGCGTCTTTGAGTCATCATAACCATTCTCTATCGCCCATTTTTTAAATGAAAGATAAGATGTATCCCATTCCTCGCAAATGCTTATTCCCTTCGCTCCATAGCTTAAGAAATCTTTATGCTTATCACTATTGCATCTTCTTCTTGCTCCAACCCAAATATTATAAATTCTATGATACTTTGATTTTGGATTGGTATCACCATCACTACTTCTTTTATTTGCCATTATTTTTCCTTTTATTAATCCTCTAATCTTAAGGAAATACTACCACAAGGCTTTAAAGTAGTCAACCCCCTTATTCTAAAGGGAAAAAATTAATCCATCAATCTCCGAAACCTAATCCCCACGGATTTAAAAAGTCTGCGGCTGCACCAACTGTTGCGCCTGCTGCACCGATAGATCCGGCAGCTTGCCACTTATTCATGGCCGCACCTCTTCTCATTCCTCTGTCCAGAAGCTTTCCGTAGTCTGCTTTGTTTCTGACTCCGGCTAGTCCTCCAAATTGTTTCATTTGAGACTTAGCACCAGACATAAGTCCTTTCATTGGGGCACTGTTCCATCCTGCAGATAGTGTACTTTTGATTGTGTTAAATGCTTTGTTCATCATATCAATAACCTCCTAATAGAGCCCCCAAGTTGCTGTTGCTAATCCAGTACCACCTATTGTGGCCGCTGTAATACCAGCATCTCTCATCCCGTTTCTTTTCATAAATGTGTTATAAAAGTCCTCACTACCTTTGAGTCCAGCTTCTACTCCACCTTTAAGTCCGGTCTGAACTCCTCTCATTCCTGCTAGAGCTGAACCAGCTCCAAGTCTTTCTGCGGCAGTTCCTGCCCCCATCTTGTCAAAGAGTCCAAGCATAACATTAAGACCTTCTTGGCCTCCGGCTTTATATGCGCCTCTTCCCATGTCTACTCCCATGCCCATTGCTTTCATTCCATTTCCAAGCGTACTCTTGATAGCGTTAAATGCTTTGTTCATCTAGTCCTCCGAGATATCTATAACAGACATCTTATCTATTCTTGCTTTAAGATCTGCAGCAGCTGTACTTGGTGACACTCCGGTTCTTTCCTTCAATGCCGCCATCTGCTTATACTTCTCTTTCCGCGTTCCTACTAATGATTCTAACAGATTCCGCCTCCAACGCCAAGCACGCTCTATTTGATTGTATGCTGGGTGTTCTTGTAGCTGAACTATAGGCTCATCATCACTGTTGAATCCTACAACGTTCTTTATAAATCCATCAGGATTTTCATCATCTGAGTTTCCTAACGTAATGAAAGCACGCATTTCCATAATGTGGGTCGCCGCTAGCATAGTCATAGTAGTTACCTCTGACATCAAGCCAGATGGAACTTCAAACTCATCTATATATCTTTTAGTGTATGTATCCATAAGCATTTCTTCCACGGGGCACGCTTTGCCGGTGGGAGCTTTACCAATCTTATGTAATGGACATTGTAATTTGAATGGGCACTTATCGCCGTAACAGTTAATAGGAATGCTGGATCTAAGGCCTGTACTAAGACGCCTCATGCCGTTTCTTAAGGAAACGAGCTCAGCCTCTGTTAACTCCAACCCTTCTGGAATATAGTTCTCTACAACTGGTTCTAGGCCGCCTGAGTAGTACTTGTGTTCCACAAGTCCCTTGTAGTCTTGTACCATAGGTGCCAATTGATCTCTGATCTCTTGAATGTTCTCTTCAATAGATTCAACAGTCTTGTATTGGTCTTCTCTAATTTCTTGCATTTATCTTCCCTTTTTCTGCCGAAATTTTTTGCGTGTTTTTTCAACGATTTAGACGCATCTTGTAATTAAAGCCACTTAAGCGATAGTGGACCGCCTTGGCCTTTAGGTGCAGAACCTAAATCTCCGTGGATACGTTTTGCTACTTCATTCATTCTATCTATGTGTTTTTCGGACATTCCTGCATTACGACCTTTACTAAAGATTCTATCCATCATTGCGCCTGCGGCGTCTGGTCTTGAGTGCATCATCTCTGCAGTCTTTCTTGCGAATGCTGATCCTTGTGCTGAATTGAATGGTGCTGTTCCCATTGTTCCCATTTTCTTTCCGTAAGGTGCTGATACCTTCATGAGAGATTCTATATGTCTTTGTATTCCATTAATCGCTTTGTTTGCATACATTAAGTTCATAAAGATCCCATAGAAAAGAAAAGGTTAGTAATGGCTAATAGTAGCATATCAGGTGGTTAGGGTCAATCACTTCCGGCCGAGGTCTCTTTTAGGTTGTTTTTATATAAAGGAAAAGAACTTGTAAGTTCTTCCTTAAGTCTTATTGGTCTATAGGTATATAAGGTAGTGGGTAATAGGGGGTAGGGATACCTGTATAGAAATAATAGGACGTTGGTTGTATGTGGGGAATCCCCACTTTTTACGGGGTAACAAATACGAGGAACGGCTAACATGTTAGCAATTAGGTCCAATAATAGGCTTTAAATGTATATATGTTGGCAATTAGTATCTCCCGGCGCGATGCGCCTTATAGGGGTGCTTTTAGTTAAAAAAAATATAGGGGAGCAAGGTAAATTAAACCTTATGAAAACAAATAGATATAGCAGGGCTTTTTCCTTATACGGGCGCATTTCAGTATTAAAAATTTTAGAGAAAAAATAAAAAGAGCATTTCTCTAAAGAGCCCTTATAGGGACCAAAAATGTGTCTCACCTCTAGGACTCTGATTGAGTACTCTGGCATTCAGATGTACGCCATTCGAGGTACCGGGTAAATTGTCAATAATGACAATTGATCCCTTTCCTATTCACTCTTGCCTAGGAGGCAATCATGACTACACGTACACCCGTCACCATGCTCAATGGTGACACGCTTGAGCTTACGCTTACTCATGAGCATAACGTTGCTCATTACTCCTACTACTCAGCTGTCATTGATGGTGTTACACACTACTTCA
>Ga0233411_10000028_pt1 | contig 50976 bp, 51 predicted proteins | sample Na_anoxic_2_MG_FD_179799 | JGI IMG/M metagenome (GOLD analysis project Ga0233411, IMG submission 179799) | Seawater microbial communities from Saanich Inlet, British Columbia, Canada - Na_anoxic_2_MG | ecosystem: Environmental > Aquatic > Marine > Inlet | place: Canada: British Columbia...
ATTGGGTCTATTGGGTCTATTGGGTTTATTGGGTTTATTATTTTTATTATTAGTTGATGGTTTATCATCTTTAAGATTTGCGAATATTTTATTAATTTCCTGTAATTCTTTGGTACTTTCTATATTATTATTATTATTATTATTATTATTATTTTTATTATTATTTTTAGTATCTATATCTAATAATTTTTGTAATTTTTTTTTAGTATTTTCATAATTTTGACCACCTTTTTGTGTATAATTTAATCCTGATTTAATATATTTCATATTTTCTAAAGCATAACTTAATTGCACTTTATCTTTATCAAATTGTATTAAATTATTATAAAATAAATCAATTACTTCAGTTTTTAATCCTTCAACAATAAATTTTTCATCTGTTTTAGGATTATATTTTAAATATATATCAAATTTTTTACTATCTGAATCATTAATTTTATTATTAATATTTTTTAATTGTGTTAAATTTAATCCACTTAACTTATTTTTATAAGATAATTCTACATTTTTACAAAAATCATGATTTAAAAAATCTTTCTGATAATTTCTCCATAATCTCTTTGCTGTTCTTGTAATATCTTCTACTAAAATATCTATCTCATCAACTTTTATTTTAGTATTATTTTTATTATTTTTATTATTTTTATTATTTATAACCATATTACTTTCAACATTACCCATAATATAGTTATATCATAGATTATTTTTTTTCCTCAAATTTTTGTAAGGATAAATAAAAATTCACTCGCGGATCAAAACATTCTAAACGTTTCGATTTAATATACTCTATCGCCTGTTTTGCTGTGACTTTACCATACTGCATAATATAAGCAGCTACCACAGTTGGTGATCTTTGTTTTCCAGCACTACAATATACCAAGACTGGTTTATTTTGACATAAATAATGATGTATATATTTCACAATATCTGATAATTTATCAAACATTTCCATATTATTATCAAATAAATTAGTTGTTGGATGGTCATCTATTGATAAACGAACTTGCTCTGCTTCCATATAAGTATTATTAAATTTTATATCTTTAGTACAATTAATAATACATTGAAATTTATTTTCAGTTAAAAATACCATATCTTCTATACATTTACTATTACCAATCCATAAATCAGGGAAAATTTCGGTAGCATCATTCATTCATATATATAATTTTATCTATTTTAATTTTTATATTTAACCTACTACTTTTACTTTAATAGATAATACACCATAATTATTTATTATTCGTTTTGTATAACATTTATTTATTATCTCTAAAGCTTTCTTTTTAGTTTTCACAAAATTAACAGAAGCTATATCTCCTAATTTCTCTTTATCTAACATCTCCTTAAAATTTTTATACTCTTTAAAATAAATTACACGCGTCTTAATATATCTTCGTGATCCTGGACCACAATCATCATTGAACCAGATAATAGTATCTCCCGGCAATATATTCTTAATTTCTCCACAATTAGGTCTACCTATTACAGTTTTAATACCATTTTTAATCCAACTAAACCATGGTTCAGATAAATGTTTTTCAAAACATTGTATGCTCATATACAATATCTATATATAATATCTATATATATTATAATGAAATCATATATTACACATATAACTTCCAAAATGAAAGATCTAACTAAACTTGATATAGAAAGATTTGGACAAATCTTAGAAATTTTACAATATAGTCTCTTATATGCTTTTTCTGCTGGTTTTTTTGGTACACTTTTAGAACATTTATTTCCATTACCAGATGAATCTAAAAAGACACATATTATTATTTTTGAAGTACTTATACAATGTATGTTATCTGCATTAGCAGTTTTTTATCTCAGAAAAATTGTAAAAATTGTACCATTTATTTTAGAAGGTGGAAAATATTATGAAAAACATAGTATTGACGAATATAATGGTGAAATTATGATAGCTATTGTTTTTGTTGGTATTCAAAAAAATCTGGTTACTAAGATTGAAATCTTGAGAAATAGATTTATTAAAGATATATAATTGAGTATATGACATTTTTTAATATTTTATGGTAAGGAATAATATCTAAAAGATAATTATTTAATAAATAACAATTATACAATTTTATAAAAAAATATTAGTATATTTTATAAAATGGGACAATCATATAGCCAAATTTATGATTGGAAACCGGAATTACCTGATGTTAGAGATACTATTTATAAATATCCGAAACTCAGTGTAAAATTGCCTGATAATTTTGATCTTCGTAAATCTTTCAAAGATTATACAAGTGATTTTGGATCTTCAAGTGCAACCAGTGTATCAGCAGTTCTGGATTCTTATGGTTTGCGTTATACATTTAATAACAAATGTGATTTGTCTTCTATTAACGATTGTATTAAAAATTTTAAGTTAATTGACGAAAATTCAAATTCTGTTGATAAACAGTTAAAATATTGTAAAATATCAAGTTACAAAAATCAAATTAAACAATCGCTTAATAATGGTCACCCTGTTATATTTGGATTTACAATTTATAAGTCTTTTGAATTAGAGAATGTTAAAGAAACAGGATTTTATAAAGATCCTGAAAATAATGAGAAAATATTGGGAGGATTATGTGCTATTATAGTAGGTTACGACAAAGAAAAAAATCATTGGATAGTGAAACATACTTTAGGTAAAGATTATGGAGATAATGGATATATTTATATTTCATGCGATACTTTAGAAAATAATAGTGCATCTAATGATTTTTGGATAATTACATACAATTAAAAATATAGTTTAATTATGTAATATATTTTTCTTATATAAATATATAAGAAAATGTCATCGATATTATCCTATATAGCGTCTTTTTTCTATTCAACGGAAGAAATAGAAGAAATAGAAGAAATAGAAGAAAAATTATATGATGCTACTTTCAAAATGAATAAATATGATCGCTTAGAAACATCTGTAAATGTTAAAAATAACTCAGGCAAATATAGCTGCTTCGCAATTGAACCTATTAAAGCAAAATACTATACCAGATATCGCGGTGAATACATAAATGAATACCCAGAAAATGATACTTACACTTGGGAAATTTATGATTATGATGAAGAAACAGGAGAGTCATATTATGAAGATGTTATTAAATATTTAGATGCTACCAATATAGATCATTGGACAAAACATATTAGACATGCTGATACAGAAGAAGAGAGTAATGTTACATTCACTCAATATCTTGATAGAATGTATTACATTATTTCCAAAGATATTGAAGCTGGGGAAGAATTATTGATCTGGTGCAGTGAGAAATACCGTGATATATTGAAGGCATCAGAGGAATAAAAATTGATTAATTATAATAGAAATATTGGAAAGAATAGAAATAACAGAAATAATAAAAATAATAAAAATAATAAAAATAATAGAAGTAATATTTATACAAGATGAATAATTTAATAAATAAAGATTTGATCTATAGTATCTTTAATAGTATAGATCATCCACAAAACTGCTATATAATGGCATCTATGTGTACTCAATTTTCAAAAATATATTGGGAAAACAGAATTTATTTTTTACGAAAAATTTTTATTAATCATTTATTAAATAATGATAAAAATTTTATCAATTATATGAAAAAATATAAATCTATTATTTCTAATCAAGGTCCACAATTTATAGATGATCATAATAATGAAATAAGAATGATTAAACAATTATGTATTGTTTTACAATATAAAAATAAACAAATACTATTAGTTAATCAAGGAAATATTATGATACATCCTAAAATATGGATCTTTCCAACTAATATTGCAAATATTTATCAATGTAAAAATCCATTATATATCAAAGATAATAAAATTCATTTATCTACATGTTCTACAGGTGCAACTTTACATAAAGAATATTTGAAAGAATTACATCAAAATAGTTTTTTAATACAAAAATATATTAAATGCAAAGATGTCAATATTTTATTAACTTTAGATCAATTTAATCAAATCTTTTAACTAAGATTGTTTATTATAATTATTTTATCAATATTTCATATAATGTCAACAAATAAAGCAATCTGTGTCTTATCAGGTAATAATATTAGTGGTGTTATCCTTTTGGAAGAAGATCTTCCCAACAAAACTACTATCATCAAAATTAAAATTAATGGACTTACACCAGGTAAACATGGATTACATATTCATCAAAGCGGTGACACTCGTAATGGATGTGAAAGTATGGGTCCACATTATAATCCGTTTGGTAAAGATCATGGAGGATTGAATACTAAGTGTAGACATGTTGGAGATTTAGGAAATCTGAATGCCAATTCTAATGGAAATGTAGATACAACAATCAAAGTTAAATCTGTAAAATTACGTGGTAAATATAGCGTCATTGGTAGAAGTATAGTTGTACATGCTGGTGAAGATGATTTAGGTAAAGGTGGACATGCGGATAGTAAAACAACTGGTCATTCTGGTGCAAGAGTAGCCTGTGGAATTATAGGAATATTATAATTTTCAAAATCTTAATAGATAGAATAGAATAATTGTCACAATTAATATTATAATTGTGAAAGATAATCCCCATTTAACTGTACTTAATCCTGCTGCTAAATCTTCATATTCTTTATCTTTCATAACCATATCCTTCCTCTTACATTCATCTTTTCCAAAACATTGTTTTTCATCTTTATCTTTTAAAAGATATTCAAAACCAAAGAATGAAACACCACTCACAAAGAGACCTATAGTAATACCATTAAAGAGTGAAATAAAATTCTGGATCATATTGTTGTCTGAATCATACATAAAAAGTAAAGATAATAACCATCCAACCATTGCTAAACCAAATGAGATATATGTTCCATGCACATTCAGATAACCCTTCTGTAAAATAGGTTTATCTAAAGAGATCAATAAGTTCAATACTGTTATTTGATCTTGTGCTGATAAACCATTATAAGTATAGAATAAATTGTATTTCTTCAATGCAGTAATAATTTCATCATCATTTCTTGCTTTAACAGCTTTTCTGAAATCATCTGAGTCAATCATTGCAATTAATTCATCAGTACTAAAATACATCGCTAATTGATCAAATATGTTTTGTGAATCTTTATCAAATTTAGTTGCCTCAAATGTTTTTGGTGTCTTCCTTGTAATTATTACCCCACCCACTATCACAGCTATCATGATTAAGTACATCATATAATATAATGGATTACCACTACTGGTTGCACTTTTAATACTTAAATAGACCATAATTAAGATAATAATAATAAAAACAGTGTAAAATAGGTATTGCAATGCACTATTTAAAAGGAAAGCATTATCGCCCATAATAAATTGATAAATAAATGGTATGTTTAGACCGATTAAATAACCAATGAAGAACAACCAGTTAATATTACTCAAATGTCCAAGAATTTTTCTTTCATTCATATTAGTTAAAATATATAAAACAGTGCCCATGACTAACATCACAGAAAAATCTACAATTTCATTTCTCATAGGTTTTTTAGTATATTTTCCAAAAATTCCATAAAATATTTTGATACCAAAATAACCAACTATCAATAAAGATATATATTTTTGTAATTTATTATTATCCCATTCTACAACACTTATATCATAACTATCCGGAAATTTCATTGAACCATTATTAGACATCCTATAATCTATTATAATATTTTTATTAAAATTACTTAAAAAAATGATTCAAAAACCATTTAAAGAATAATAGTATATTTATATACGTTTAAATACTTTTTATAATGACTACTGATATGTGGGATATATTCGAAAACATAAAACAGGCAATTGATACGGATGATGAAGATGAAGAATTTACAGATCAAACTTTTTTAGAAACGAAATCTTCAAATAATTATACTTTAGATAAAATTACAAAAGCTGATTTGGTATGTTTTAATTGTGAGGGAGATAGTTTAATATATGATGAAGGTATAATTGTTTGTGAAAACTGTGGGGTTGATAATGGAGCTATGATTGATTATCAACAAGAATGGAGATTTTATGGATCTGAAGATACTAAACATTCAAGTGATCCAACAAGATGTGGAATGCCAATTAATCCATTATTGCCCCAATCTTCATTAGGTACTATAATTTTAGGGAGAGGATTTGAAAAATATAGAAGATTAAATAACTGGAATTCCATGACATATAAGGAGAGAAGTTTATTAAAAGTTTTCAAAAATATTCAAAGTAAAAGTGATGAAAATAATATATCTATTTGTGTAGTAGATCGTGCAAAAATTATGTATAAAACCTTAAGTGAAGATACTATTAAACGTGGTAAATCAAGAAAAGGGTTAATTGCCGCTTGTTTATATAATTCTTGTAAAGATAAGAATGATTCACGTAGCACTAAAGAAATTTCTCAAATTTTTAATCTTAAAATTAAAAAAATGACAAGTGGATGTAAACAATTTAATGAAATGATGTATCATAATGATCATACATATATTTCAAAAATTAAACCAACGTCAGCTGATGATTTCATTGAAAGATATACTATTGTACTTAAATTGGATAAAGATAGTAAAGAAAGTGCAATATATGTATCAAATATGGCAACTAAATTGGGATTAGTATCAGAAAATACACCTGCTTCTATTGCAGTTGGTAGTATATATTTAATATCACAAAATTACAAATTAAAAATAACTAAAAAGAAATTATCAGAATTGTGTGAAATTTCAGAAGTAACTATATCTAAAACTTATAAAAAAATGTTACCATATAAAAAATATTTACTTCCAATTGAAGAGTAGAATTTATTTATATCTATCTCCACTTATATTCATAGACTGTCTTAATAAATTAGACGGAACTGTATTATAACCTTCACCTGGTATAATTGGTAAACTATTATTGGTATTAGTTTTTAGATTATATATTTTTTCATTCTCTTCATCTTCTGCTTGTTGATCTTTCATATATAGATTCTCTATACTGAATAAATTTTTATAAAGTGTATCAAATAGATAAATCATTAAAAAAAATATTACAAAAATATTTATATAAAAGTGCATATAAATATTTAACATATAAAAATTATTAATCATAAAATATTAACCATTAATTATATTAACCATTAATTATATTAACTATTAATTATATTAACTATTAATTATATAAAAAGGCGACTTTCACCGTTGCAGAAATTTATATATATATATTCTCACATATTTTCATTCTGTAAAACTATGATATAATATTTTATTGATATAATATTTTATTGATATAGTATTTTATTGATATAGTATTTTATTTATAAAAATCCATACAAGATTTACAATAATTATTTTCTGCATAATCTAACAATATTTCCTCATTTGGTCTTATTTTTCTTTTAGTTATATAAATATTTTTATCAAAATCATAATAGATATTGGAATTATCTGAATGATTCAAATAATGGACATAAGTTAATTTTTCATGATTATAATTTTTTGGTATTTGTATTATAGTCTTATTGTGTGCACAATACTTTTTTAATGTATTAATAACTGATAATGGTACACCTTTATCCCTTAAATTTGTAAATTTATATGATATTATATCTTCATTATCATAATGAAAAATAACTGTATCTTTTGGTATAGTTCTGATGGCAAATATTCCAACACCTGCTATGTTTGATGGTCTTAATTCTAAAAATAATTTATTTATATTTTTAATATTATTCATTATATATATATTATTATAAATTTTTTTTATTTTCTACATTATTTTCTATATAATTTTCTATAATATTTATATTATCACAATACATTTTAACATTAATACATTCATCAAATTTATTATCAATTATAACAGGTGCATTTGGTGTTAATGCACTATCAATTAATTCCTCAATATCAGAATCACTTTCATTATCACTAATATTTTCTATTGGTTTTAACTTATTATAATAACTTTCTATTGCGGAAGGGTGCATTTTTTTAGCAATTATACTAATAGAAATATTTTTATTATTGTTATAGTAATGATAAATATTTAAATAAAGATAAGATAATCCTAAAATATATAACAAATGTAATTCATTATATTCAGATAAAAATCCTAAAAATATAATAGAATTATAAATTATTTTTTTATAAAAATCATTTGTAATAACTATCAAAAATATATAATTAATTATATAATGATGAATTGATAAATTTATATAATTTTTAACAAATTTTAAAACTTCAATATATAAAAATACACAGACCAAAAATAAATTATAATTATTATAATGTGTTAATATATTATATAACCTAATAAATCTATCACTAAGATATTGTGCTACTGTACTCATTACCTTATTAATTGTTAAAATATATCCAAATTCACATATCAAACTAATTAAGAAATAATTTCTTGTTAATAATCCTACTAATAAAGCTATACCTTTGAATAAATATTTGTAGATCTGCTCTCTCTCAAAATACAATTTAATAGGTTTCTTATAAATTGTAAAAAATAATGATAATATTGGAACAATAATAATGTTTTCAAAAAATGCACCTATCGTCCATATTGTAAACATCTTTATCAACATATAATTAAATCTTATCAAATATATTCCAAAATTCATCTGACTATCTTCTTGTAAACTATACATATAAATAATAGATTGCAATATATCATCATCTAATAATTTACTCCATTTCTTATTTACTATCACATCTGTAAATCTTCTCTTTGCTGTACTATAATCAATACTTTCTAAAATATTTCCTGTCTGATATGTATAGAAATATGATATCATTTTACTATAAATAGAACTTGATTTCTTACGAGCATAATGTATAACTGAAACTATAAAGAAATTTTTTAAAAATGTAATAAAATTATTAACAATATTATCATAATCATCTAACAAATACAGTAATTCAGAAAAACTAATACGTGGATCCTTATCTATACAAATATATGATAAAGTATTTATTACAATTGCTACCTGTTTACAAATTATTATCTTAAAAAACCGCTTCTTCTCTATCTCTACATATTTTATAGTTTCTGATAAATATTTTTTACATATTAAATTAAATATATATGGACAAGTAGTAACAACTAATGACCAATATAAAATAGTTAATGACATATTCCATGTCAAGTAACTAATAATTAAATAAATAACTTGTAAAGAGATGTAATAAATATATCTATCAATGACACCTACTTTGTAAAGTTTGTTTAAATTTAATAATAAATCTTCAGGTGATAAATCATCCAAAATAAACAATTTAATAAAATTTATTGCTGAAAATACACTATCTATTGTAATAGATAATATTAAAATAGGTATTTCAGCATTTGTCCAATAAAGAATGGGAAACACTACAGATAATTGAAATATCAATTTAAAATAATTCATATTACATTATTATTATTATAATATTCTTAAATACTTCTTTCTGTAAATCTGGATGTTATATAATACCATAAGAAAAATATCGTTGTTGTGACAACTATATTAGTAGAATCAATATGTTCTCCTAAGATCATTGGACGGATGTATCCAAATAGAAACATAAATGTGATAGTACTAACCACAATTTCTATATTTTGAAATTTGTTCATATATAATTATCATACATTTTTAATTTTACACCATGTAAATTTTGATTTTGGTGTGTCGTCTAACACGTCTGATTTTTTCACGCTGCTACATTGTAAATAACTTGGTCTATTTTTTTAAGAATTATATGTACCTTCTATTTTTATGATTTTTTCTATAATTTTTTAATTTTTTTAACCCTAATTTTTCAGTACATATTATATTATTATATACCATATTCAATAATATAATATAATATATTTTTATTTTATGGTGAGAAAAATCTCCCACCATTTTACTGAAATGCTAAAAAATGCTAATTTTCATTAAAAATTTTTAACCCTTGTTTTTTTCGAGTTTATTACCTTTTTCAATAATAAAATAGTATATAACTTAAAAATATGTTACCATAAAAAAGGTTAAAGGCTAATAAATTCCGCGCGGAAAAAAATAAAAAGAAAAAAATTATTTGATTTGAAAAAATGTCCATAAAAATGTCATAAATTTAATATATATATATTATATAAATTTTTTTTGAATTTAAATTACCGCGGAATTTATTAGCCTTTAACCTTTTTTATGATGGGAGATTTTCAAACAATTAATAACTTTATTACTTAAAAAGGTAATAAACTCAAAAAAAACAAGGGTTAAAAATTTTTAATGAAAATTAGCATTTTAAATAAATTTTTTTATTTTTGAAAAAATTACAATTTCATATTAGCTTTTACGTTAGCATTTATGTTAGCATTTATTAAAAGTTGTTTCTTTTTTTTTGGATACATATATTTATATTATCAATAAAACTATGTTATAATTATTGGATAATTTAATAAAAATTATGTTAGCTTGAGTTAAAAATTACTTAAAAAAAATCTCGCTAATATATATTAATGCCATACAAAAAAGCAAAAAAGAAAACATGTTTGAGATGTGGAGAAGATTTTACACTTTTAAAATCTCATTTGCAAAGGAAGAATATATGTGAATCTAAATATTTAGATATAAGTGGTGATGATATGATAAAAAATTATGAAAAATATCATTCAGATTTTGTAGTAAAAAAACTAAATACATCATTTATTTGCCCGAATAAATGTGGCAAAACATTCAAACATAGGAGTAGTTTAACAAGACATAAGAAAAAATGTGAATATCAAAGCTCAGGGCAAACTCAACCAAATGTTATAAATATAGGCGGCTCAACAGTTAATATTACAAATAATACAAATAATACAAATAATACTAATAATACTAATAATATTGAGAATGCAAACATATTTAATATAGCATTGCAAAATTATGGTGACGAAATAATTCCTCCTAATTTATATGAATTTGTAAAAATTCTCGCAGATGATATTAAAGAAAATCAAGGAAAATCTATTTTGGTTAAAGCCTTTGAATATTTACATATAAAAACGAAAGAAAATAGGAATATGCTTGTGAGAGATGACAAAAGTAGAATGATGGAAGTATTTGAAAATAATGAATGGAATTTAATTGATAAAAATCATATGAAGTCTGTGCTCCATGCTGATATAAATAATCGAATATTAATTTTAATTGAGATAGCAAATGAATTATGCAAAGATAATATAACTAGAAAAATTTTAGAACGTGCAAAACTTTATTATGATATTGACATGGAAGAATTATCTGAAGCTAAATTTTTTGGTTATTTAATGACATCTTTATATAAACATAGAGGAGAATTATTGGAATATTATAAGGCGTCTAAGAAAGGTAATCTTATAAAATCTAAATATAAAACAATTGAACGTCATAGAAAAGAAAAATTACAAAAAGAACCAACAGAAGATCCAACAGAACCAACAGAAGATCCAATAGAACCAGAAGAAGAACCAATAGAACCAGAAGAAGAACCAAAAGAACTGAAAGAATCAGAAGAACCAGAAGAAGAACCAGAAGAAGAACTGGAAGAAGTTGAAAAAGAACCGGAAGAAGCGCCAATAATTATAACAAAACAAGACAAAGATATTATAATCGAGAGAATGGAGAATAATGAATGTATAGAACCCGACGATGAAGATACCGGATTAGAAGAAAAACTCGCCATTATGTTAGGTATTGATTATGATGGTTATTTACAAGGAGATACTCCTATGGAATTTCTAATCGATTGTGTAAAAAAATATAAAGCACATTAGGTTATTTAGTGTTTCCATATTTTATCGTGGCACTTACGGCTTCATCATATGTACGTGCAAGATAAAACCAGTATGCATATTCAACTGGTGTATTAGATATATCATATAATTTTACTTTTTGTTTGCAATAATCTCTTATTGCTCTCGCCTCGTCAAGATTAACATTTTCTATATCTCCAAAATTTTTAGCCAGTTCGTCTTTAATATTTTGTACTTTTTTGTCTGCATCTTCCTGTGTGACAGACATATTTTAAATGTAAATAAGTGTTTATTTACATTTAAATGTTTTCAATTTTTATAAATTTTCTTTATGTATATTTATTAATTTGGTATACAGTGGTATTAAAATCTTTTGCTAATTGTGTTTTCGAAGCTCCATTATTATGTCTATTTTTAATTGCAGCCTTCTCCATAGATGTAAATTCTTGTCGTTTCCGCGATTTTGCTGTAGTTAATGTATTGCTATTATCTGATTTACATTGTAATTCTCTAAGTTGTTTTTCAACACGAGCTTGTCTATTAATCATCATTCGCTTGCTATACATAGTTATAAATCATTAAAAATATTTATAAAAAATTTTTTTCAAATTTTTTTATCCCATTCCTTTTCAATATCAATTTACCTATTTCTTCAATAAAAATTTTCAATATAGTCTGTATCAATAAATTTGAAAATTTTTTTATAAGCACGCTTAAAAGTTATGTCTACAACACTATTAAATTCATCCTATATCTCGTTACACGGGTATAATTATCGTAATTAGATGGTAATATAAATATCTGATATACATTACATAATATACATTACATAATATTTTCATAGTGGTGTAAATTATGTATCTCTAATTATACCTATTTCTGTATATTTATCATATATTTTAAATTTCTAAGGGTGTAAACTTGAATATTTTGAAATTTTTAGAAAGATGTATCTCTAATCACACCTGCTTCTGTATCTTTATTGATCATATTAGCTGTGAATTTTGTCAAAAAATACCAAATCACATATAATCCCGCGGGCATAAATAAATAGAGACTCATAGGTTCTAACTCTAATAAACTACTTCTAACATAACCAAATAATATTATCATTAATAGGGTGCTAACCCATATAGTTGTGACTTGTTGATTTGTTAAAATGAACACATAGTTTGATAAAATGGTGACAGCGATTAGAAATATTATTATAACAATTGCAAAAATGTATCCTATCATATATAATATAATAATATTTCTTTTGAACTGAATTAGAATTAGAAATTGATAAATGTAAAATAATTGGTTGTAATTTTAACCAAATAGTACCAAAATATAAATATTACTGAGGTAACTAAAACATCTATTAAATCTAATGATCCATTTAATATTAATGAACCTATTGTATATAATATCATAAAATATAAGGAACCAAGTGTAATTTCAGATAATTGATACTCTGTTAGATAATTCATATATATTATTTAATAACATTTTTTATCTACCTATATTATTATAGATAATGAGTAATATCGACTATTGTAGATTACCCAGTATCCCTTGTTCTATGAGAACTGGAAATACTAAATCACATTTTCCTAATAAACCTGATACATGTAATCTCTTTAACCCAGATCAAGTTAATAAAATGTTTTCCGGAAAAACTGATATTGGTAATATAAATAATTATAAAATATGTTACAAAGATTACCCCAAAGAAGGTAGAGCTGGTGACTATTTTTGTCAATTAAATGATCTTGGTAAATGTGTTGGTAAACCTGTTGATTGCGATCCAAACAAAAATCAGAGAAGAAAAGATAAAGAACGCGTCAATTTTGATATACCAGATGATGTTAAATGTATGCCACCTAATACAAAAGGTTGCAAGAATGTTTTATCAGATGAAGATGCAAAATTGTACATCAATGGAAGACCTTTTTACCAATGTCAAACAAAAGATGGTGAAGTCGATGAAATGTGTATCAGTAATCTATACGCTTCCAGCCAATTTGGTCTACCAATTGATCAATCTACACCTGATCCTCCTGATAGAAATATTTTATATACAGAAAGATATCAGAAACCAATCAGGAATAAGAAGATAATCAGTTGTCCAACTGGTTACAATATTTGTGGGGAACTATGTTGTGAAAATAAAAAAACTCTAAATTGTGATAGCGAATTAGACATCCACGGTGTTAATCCTGGTTGGAAACAAACAGGTGGATGTAAAGGTCATGGAAAACAAGAACCAAAAAATAATAAAACATGCACAGAATTTGTAAATGATTTAAATACATCGGGATATTGTTATTGTAATGATGGTAGTAAACATTATTATGATTGTGGGCAAAAACGTGATGGAAAAACATGTAGAGATATTTGTGGTAAAAAACCTAAAAAATGTATTCCACCGGAACATCAAACAATTTTAGGTTCACCCTATCCACATTGCGATTTTGGAAATAATATTACCAATATGTTTGTAGAAGGTGCACCTCATTTAGATCAATTTAGAACAGAGAAACAATGTTTAGATTGGTGTGCTAAAAATCCAGATTGCAAAGCAACTGTAAACTATTTAGATAGAAATGGTAAATTGCAATGTAGATATTACAAGTATGATACTAAAGATAACAGAATTCATAAAATAGATGATAAAACCGGTCTTATTCATAACAGAAGAGTACATCCATATGTACCTAATCCTTCTGAAAAAATATTACCTAAATACGATTTTGCAAGTATACCTGTTAATAAGAAGACAAGTAAAAGAGGTAATTTAATAGATGGTTGCGCACCATATGGATGTTGCGCAGATGGTTCTAAAAAAGCAGATAAAGATGGAAAAAATTGTAAACCATTTACAACAGAGAGTGGATTGGTTGGAGATCCTTATGAACCTTATCAGTATTCTTCATTAGGAGGTAAAGGAAAGATGGGTGGAATAAATGAATTATCTGGGAATGCTTATATTGATTATTAAATTAGTAATTTTATAAAAATTATTAATTTATCAGAAATTATCAGAAAAAATATTTAACGTCTTTTAGTTACACGCTTTGGTGAAGCACGTTTCTTAACGGGTGATTTTCTTTTAGGAATTGTTCGTTTAGGTGAAGCTCTTTTCTTTGTGGGAGATTTTCTTTTAGGAATTGCCCGTTTAGGTGAAGCTCTTTTCTTTGTGGGAGATTTTCTTTTAGCAGTTGTACGTTTTGGTGAAGCACGTTTGGGAGTTGCCCGTTTTTTAACTGGTGATTTTCTTTTTGGTGTTTTCCTTAATATTTTACCACCATTTTGTGATGGGTTTAACAATTCTTCGCTATTTTCCAATGCTTCAACCAATTTTGTTGATCTATCCTTTACACGTTCCTGCTTTATTAATTTTCCTGTAGCTTTTATAAATTTTATAACACCTAATTTGGTTTGTTTGTTATACACCCCATCTTTTATTTTTTGTTGAAGCTTGGATAAATTATCTTCCAATTTTTCTATATTAATTTCATCTATTTTTTTTTGTAATTTATTTATTTCTGTTGTTAATTTTTGTTTGTATGTTTCTTTTTCGACACTATATTTTGGTATTTCCTCTTTCATCTTATTTTTCGCATTAGTAATAAGTTTCGAATTGCCTTCATCAGGTAACAACATATTAATTTTATTTATTTTATTTGAAATATTGTTTTTTAAACCTTCAATTTCTTCATCAAGAGTTAGTATAGCTTTTTTTGATGTAGCTTGTTTTGGTTTAGCTTTTTTTGATGTAGCTTGTTTTGGTTTAGCTTGTTTAGTTTTTTTTGATGTAGCTTGTTTTGGTTTAGCTTGTTCATCTTGTTCATCTTGTATTTGTATTATTTTTGTAACTAATTTTGCTAATTCGAACACCGCCTTTTTATCATCAATAAATTCAGCTTTATCATAAATAAATCCATCGCGATTCCGTAGATAATCTTCCACCAGATCTTCAGCTTTTTTTAAATCTTCATTATTCAATTTATATTTATCTTTTTCATCATAATCATAGATATAAATTTTCACAAGGGCAACCATTTTATCTACAGATAAATATAATAATTCATCCGTTAATTTTTTATTTTTAATAAAATTATCCGGATTTTCATCATAATTATTCTTTAATTTTTTATATTTATCCAATTCCGATTGAATGAACATGCCTGGATAATTGATAATCATACTATAGATAAAATCAATATCCCACTCTATTATATGTATTTTATTAGCATTTGTATTTTCAGACTTACCTTTTTTTGTTGGTGTATTTTCAGACTTACCTTTTTTTGTTGGTGTATTTTTAACTTTATTTTTATTGGCACGCCAGTTTTTTGAATCAACGATAGCAATCGTGTTTCGAGATCTACTACTTATTTGAGAACCGGATACACCAGCTCTTTCTGACCGACATTCCCATACACCACCAACACAATCAGGTGGTCCCCCGCTACAATGAGGTTTAGATCCAACACAATTTTCTCTATTTCCTCTATTTCCTCTATTTCCTCTATTTCCTCTATTTCCTCTATTTCCTCTATTTCCTCTATTTCCTCTATTTCCTCTATTTCCTTGATTTACTTGAAAATTATTTCCGGATTGATTTTGTATTCTGGATTGTTTTTTGTCTTTTTGTACTGTATCCAGTTGTTTTCTAAGACTGATAAGTTCAGAGTTTATAAAATCTAAATTATTTGACATAATTTGTTGGCTTGCTGTGTGTTGTGGACCCATGTACATCTCAACATCACTTCCTTGAGTCATAAGTCGATTCTTCATACGTACCAATTCCAACATTTTTTCCTCCAATATATCTTCTTTTGCATTTATTGGATTATAACTATACCCATCATTGTCATTGTCATGACCACGAGAATTGTTTCCATATCCATCCAATTCATTCATTTTCTTTTCATTCCTCATTCCTAATGCATTATTCGGGTCATAACCATATTGTGCCATATTTATAATATTTATATATATTTTTTTATTAAATCTTTAATAAAATTAATATCATAATTCTTATTATATTTATTTTTATAAATATATTTCATAGTTTTATAAAATTGTTTGTCATTTTTTGTTAATTCTGGTAATTTATACTTTTTACCTAATTGTTCATTTACATATATAATATCAACAAACGCACGAGGTCTATTTTTTCTATATACTTTTTTTTTCATTTCTAAATCTAAAGTAATTATCTTATTTCCCAAAAAATATAAATAATATGAAGGATCAATTACCATATTGTAATATGATATATATTTATCTAAATTATTTTCTATATATAAATCATTTGGTATTTCTACTAAATCAATATAATGTCCTCTACTATATTTTTTATTTATATAAATATATTTTACATCAACATCATTGCAAGTACGAAATCCATATAAATATAATATAAAACTACTTGTTATTATTCTGGAATTTAATTCTAATAATGTTAAATTTTTATAAAAATTATTTTTTAATTCTATAAATATTTTTTTACATAAACTATTCTTGAATTTATACAATCTCTCTATATTTTGCATTCTTAATAACTCTAAACTATTCTCATTCAAAAATATTGATAACATTAATATCAATTCATCAAATGAATCATTGGTAAAATGATCCATGTCTAATTCTATTTCTTTTTTGTTTATATTTTTATTTTGTTTAGTTTTTTTTACCATACTTTTATTTTGTTTAGTTTCTTTCACCATACTTTCTTTACTAAAGAAAGTATTTTCGTAAAAATACACTTCCAACCTATTCTCATCCTTGAATCCCAACTTTTCTGTATAATTCTTCAAATTTTGATACGTTGAACACTCATCATATAATAATTGATACATTAATGCTATAACCTCTTTTTTACTCATTGTGACAGATTTATGATAATAAAAATTAGTCTCTTTTTTTAATTTATTTTTTGTTGCTGTTACATCATGTTCAGAAAATGCAACAATTATTTTCGCGTTTGGTCTACATTGTAAATACTGTAATAAAATATCTTCGTGATTTTTATTTAAGACGCGAATATTTTTATATTTTTTCAAAATGTCAGAGTAATATGTGACTGGAATGTCTTTGTAATATTCTTCTAACTTTCTAATAGGTTCTAAATAATCATTAATTTTAATATTATTAAATAATGGTTTACTCATTATATAATAATTCTTTATATAAAAAATATTTTATATTTTCACATTTAGTATTTTATCATTATTAATGTTAATATTATTATTTACATTTACATTTATTGATCTTATATTTTTGTATTCATTTTCGTGTTCATTTCCGTGTTCATTTCCGTGTTCATTTTCGTGTTCATTTTCGTGTTCATTTTTGTATTCATTTTTGTATTCATTTTCGTGTTCATTTTCGTGTTCATTTCCGTGTTCATTTTCGTGTTCATTTTCGTGTTCATTTTCGTGTTCATTTTTGTATTCATTTTCGTGTTCATTTTTGTATTCATTTTTGTATTCATTTTTGTATTCATTTTCGTATTCATTTTCGTGTTCATATATATTAAGTGGTTTACATATTTTTTTATGTCGTGATAAGCCACTATTATATTTATAAAATTTACCGCATTTTTTGCAACTATAAACTTTACTCATCATATTCTCGTAATATTTTTTATAATGATCATCATAATTATTCGTCATGTCATCATAAGTAATATCTAAATATAATAGTTCACATAAATTTATTTTCTGTGCATGTCTACTTAATCTTGTATATTTTTTACCACATCTTAAACATATTTTTGTATAACTTGTGTTATTACTTTTAATAGTGTACTTTGATTTATTAATAATTTTTGGTTTATTTGTATTATTTATTATGTCATTAATGTGTGAAACACTAAATGATCCATTTGTATCATATTCATTAGTTATTTTTATAATATCATCTTCAATTATGTAACTAATATTATTAATTTTTTGACAAATTTTATTTATTTCTTCATTTGATAATACATTATGCATTAATTTTTTTATATTAAATTCCTCATATATATTATTTATAATTTTATCTAATAAATCTATATATTCCTGTAATAATTTAGATGGAAATAACTCTATTTTATTATATTCATTAATATATGTATTATTATAATGTAATGTATTTGATAATCTTGATTCTACTTTATCTAATATGTATTTATCAGAAAATTTGATTATTTTAATAATATTTAATCTATTATCAGTATTTAACTTTAATATAAAGTCTTTATAATGTTCTGTTAGTCTATCTCCTATTCGTTTTGTTTTTCCATATTTAATAATATTTTTATTAACCTTTAATAAATATAAGTAATATACCATTATTTTTAATATAATAAAAAATATTTAAGTACTTTTATTATAAATGAAGCATTTTAATTTTGAAAATTACACATACATCATCAATTTAGAATGATCAAAATCATCCCCTTTTCTATTCTTGATAGCATCATCATTAACAAACATTTCTAATGCTCTCTCCATATCTACATATGTTATTCTCTTCTTTTGATCTCTGGGTAAACAGAATACTCTTCGAGCGTGTACAATTCTCACCATATGAAACAGTGTTTCCATATCCCCGCCATTATATTTGAAGATCTGTCTATGTCTTTCAAAAAAACTCACTGGAACATCTTCCTCAATATCTACAATATCCCACTCTTCGTCTCTTACTTTTTTCAGAAATATAGATCTAATATCTTTCGCTGAATACTCATCTATAGTAAACCTGAAAGGGAAACGTCTTTCCAATCCTTGATTATATGCAAAAAAACATTTTTCTAATGCTTCTTTGTATCCCGCTATAATACAAATAAAATTCCCCTTATTCTCCGTTAGATTTTGATTTATGGTATCAATACACTCCTTCGCAAATGAATCCCGCTGTTCTGAATTACCTAATGAGTACGCTTCATCTATCAATAAAACGGAATTTTTGGCTTTATCTATAGCAGCTTGTGTCAATTTTGCGGTGTGTCCTAAATATTTACCAATTAGATCGGATCTTCTGACAACATTAACAGTATCTTTTTTAATGACACCCATTTTACAATAAATTTTAGCGAGAATGTGTGCTAACTCAGTTTTACCACAACCTGGAGGACCATAAAGAGCAGTGTGCATAATATTTTTATTTCTTTTTTCGAAATCTTGTAGATAATAAAGGATCATATCTAAAATATGTACTTTAACTTTCTCCATACCAATCATATTTTTTAACTCTTCCAACGGTTCTATCAAATCATATAACCTTTTTAAATTGACATTGTACTTTTTATCATCAAAGGGATCATACAATAAACCCAATTCAATCAAATCATCAATCGATTTAATCTCTTTCTTTATTATTTCATCATACTCTTCATCATTGTAAAAACTATCTGTTTCAGATTCTGATTCAACTTCTTCTTCCTCACTATCTGAATGTATATTTCTTGGTGGATTTCTGGGAGGAGATCTGGGAGGTGGTGGAGGTGGTGGAGGAGGAAAAAAAGGTATAAATCTTACAACATGAATAGGATTTTTAGGCTGATCTTTATCATCATCGCTATTATGTTCATTATTATCACCATTATTACAATCACTACGTAAATTGTAACATGATTTTTTTTGTGGTCGTTTATTATCATCATTGGAATTAGAAAGACGTTTCATTATAATAGATATATATAAATTATCTTGGAAATAACCTTACAAATTACTCTTCATGAATACATTTAATGGAAAGTTCAATATTGTAAATATCTTTCAATATTTTTGAAAAAAGGATACCATTATTATCATTATTACCATTATTATCATTATTATCATTATTATCATTATTACCATTATTAACAATAATACTTTGTAAATATTTAACTCTATTACAAAATTTATCTTTTTTTTTATCATAATTATCTTTATAAACATTTTTAAAAATTTCTTCTATTACTGATTCATTATCATCTATAATCTCGCACATTTTATTTATAATATTAAAATTTACAGATAAATCATAAAATTTAATATACTTATTTTTGCAAGCGAATATACTCTCATTTTTTTTTATTTTTTTTCTAACCTTTACATCTTTAATCATATCTTCACCAGACATAGACTCATCATTATCGATTAAATAGATTCTATTGATATCTAAATTATAATCAATATCAAATAGTATATTACCTACATTTCTATCAACTTGACCGGTGATAACATCAAATATTAATGCTTTACACATCATTTCATTAAATTTTTCCAAATTATTAATCTTTTCATCTTCATCATTAAGATATCCATATAATATATTATAATTTTTAGCATCGACAAATTGTTGAACATATCCATCTGTATTACCCATTTTATACTTTTGTGTACAAGGAACAATAACATTTTCCATTACTGGTTTTAATACTTTTTCATAAAGTTGATAACAGAAGATAGAATTTTCTCTTAATCTATCTGTAATAAATGCAGATTCTTGACTAAATGGTTTAAAAATACCTATTTTTTGACTATTTTTTTCAAGCCAATATTTATTTTTTGTCTTTGTAATATTATTCTCTATATGTTCTGAAATAGTGTAATTACCAATTTCACAAACATTTTCATAATTATTTACATTATTATTTATGTTATTATTTACATTATTATTTGTATTACTTTTCAAATTATTATTATTTTTTAGATTCTTATTTGTTTTTTTATATTTTTTTTTCTGTTTCCAGACACATTTATCAGGATTTACACTTGATATTTTACAATGTGTTGGACATTTTGGTGGATTATATGCTTTACAAGGTTTACGAGGCATCTATATGATATATAATATTTTATTAAAAAATTAATTAAAATTACAGAAAAAAATGAAATAAAAAAATTCAAAAAAAATACTTAAAAGTAAATAAAATATATATAATATTAATATAATGAACATAATAACAGACCATAAATATAACTGGGAAACTGATACATGGAATGTTATCGATTCATATTTTAGAGATCAAAAAGTTTTAGTTAAACATCAAATAGAATCTTACAATGATTTTGTTGATAATAAAATACAGAAAATTATAAATGAATTTAATCCTGTCAGATCTTTCACTGACTTTAATGAAGACTTAGGAAAATATATGACAGAATATCATATTGAATTTGGAGATATATCTATCAGCAAACCTATCATTAATGATAATGATGGTGAAGTTAAAATTATGTATCCAAATAATGCGCGTCTTCGTAATTTAACATATTCATCTGCACTTGCATGTGATGTTCGTCAAAAAATTGTTAGATATAATCCTAAAAATTTAGCTGAACAAGATATTACTGAGATTCCGATTATGAAGAATGTGTCTTTAGGTAAAATTCCAATTATGTTACAATCTAAATATTGTGTTTTATCTGATCAGACAAACAAGACGCGTTCTGAAATGGGTGAAGGTGAATATGATGAAGGTGGTTATTTTATTATCAATGGTAGTGAGAAAGTGATTGTTTGTTTTGAGAAAAAATGTGAGAATAAGATTTTTGTTTTTCCACAGAGTAAGGGTCCATCTTCTACATATTCTCATATTGCGGAAATTACTTCAAGTGATCATAAGAATCCGGCATATATAAAATTATTTTCTGTTAAGTTGACTTCTAAGGAGGGTAACTTTTTTGGTCGTACAATTAAGACACAAATTAGTAGAGTTAGATCTGAAATTCCCGTAGTTGTTCTATTCAGAGCTTTAGGTATTGTTTCGGACAAAGAAATTATTGAAACGATTGTTTATGACTTAGATAATAAATTATCTAAAGAGTTAATAGATAATTTGAAACCATCATTAGAAGAAGCTGCTCCTATTATGAGTAAAAAAATTGCATTGGAATATATTTCAAAATATATTAATAACATTACTCCTAAGAATAAGGATAGTCAATCGGCAGCTCATAAATTGAAATACACCGAAGATATTTTAATGAATGAGATTTTACCACATGTTGGTAAAAATCCAATGAAGAAAGCGTATTATTTGGGACTAATGGTGAGAAAATTGCTATTGAATTATTTAGGATATATTCAAGATGATGATCGCGACAGTTTTATTAATAAACGCGTTGAATCACCAGGTGCATTGTTAGTTTCACTTTTTAGAACACATTTTAATAAATTGGTGAAAGATTTGAAGATGGCGGTTGATAAGGATATTAGAAATGGTAGAATTAACGAAGTTTCCATCAATCTTGCTAAAAAGATTAAATCTTCCACAATTGAGACCAATATGAAGTATGCACTTTCTACAGGTAATTGGGGTCTTAAAAATCAACCCAATAAGAAAGGTGTTGCACAAGTTATGAACCGTTTATCTTATCTATCTTCTTTATCACATCGTCGCAGAATTATTGCGCCAATTGATAGAAGTGGTAAGCAAACAGGACCAAGAAAGTTACATAATTCACAATTTGGTACCGTGTGTTGCTTGACAGGAGATACCAAAGTTTTGTTGGCTGATGGAATAACGCAAGAAAAAATTAAGAATATTGAAGGCAAGTCAGTGATGACAATAAATCCAGAAACATTGGAAGAGGAACCATCTAGAATATATGATTTTTTCAAGATAATGCCTGATAAATTATTGGAAATTAAAATGAAAAATGGTAGAAAAATTAAATGTACAGATGATCATCCATTTTTGGTTAATAAAGATAATAAATATGTTTGGATTAAAGCAGGTGAACTAAACTTAAATGATAAATTACTATTTAGACTCTTTGAAAATGAACCATCTACTAAATTGATAGATATTGAAAGTATTAATGATGTAGAACCGGAAATGGTTTATGATTTTACAACTGTTTCTGAAAATCACAGTTTTTGTGCTAATGGTATTTGGGTCCATAATTGCGTAGAGACACCTGAGGGAGCAAGTATTGGTATTGTTAAAAATCTTGCAATGATGACTCATATTACATTAGAAAGTGATCCACAACCTATTGTTGAATGTATGAGTGAATTGGGTGTCATTCCATTAGAACAAGTAAAACATCATGAAATTGCCAGATATATTAATGTATTTATTAATGGTGATTGGATAGGTATTCATAGTGAACCGGAAAAATTTGTTGCTAAATTGCGTAATATGCGACGCAGTGGTATGATTAATATTTTCACATCAATTGCTTGGAATATTAAGATGAATGATATCAATATTAATACAGATGCAGGAAGATTGTGTAGACCATTGTACATTGTTGAAGACAATGATTTATTAATGACAGATGATATTGTAAAAAAATTAAAAAATAAGGAATTATCATGGAGCAATTTATTGGCTAATTTAGATGGTGGAAATGATATTGGTGCAATTGAGTATATAGATACCGAAGAGTCGGACTGTTCTATGATAGCTATGACATATGATAATTTAAGGAAAAATGATCCTAAGAATGATGCATTTTATAGATATACTCATTGTGAAATTCATCCTTCTATGATGTTAGGTGTTTTAGCATCTAATATTCCGTTTTGTAATTTCAACCAATCACCGAGAAATTTGTTCCAAGCTGCTATGGGTAAGCAAGCAATGGGAATTTATGAAACCAATTTTAATAAAAGAATGGATACTGTTTCACATGTCTTGCATTATCCACAGAAACCATTGGTAAATACTCGTCCAAGTATTTTTGTCAATAGTAATGAATTACCAAGTGGACAGAATGCAATTGTGGCGATTATGTGTCACACGGGTTACAATCAGGAGGATAGTTTAATTATGAATAGGTCATCTATAGAGCGTGGTCTATTTAATGCAAGCACATACAAGACGTATAAAGATCAGGAGAAAAAGAATCAATCAACTTTGGAGGAAGAGAGATTCTGTAAACCGGAGAAATTAAATCCTAATGGGACCATTAAGACGAGAGGTATGAAACAGGGATCTTATGATAAGTTGGATGATGATGGTTTTATCAAAGTTGGATCAAAGATTGAATCCAATGATATTATTATTGGCAAAGTTTTACCATTGAAACAGACTGCACCAAATGAACCTAAGTTTAAAGATGCAAGTACCAGTTTGAAAGATAATGCTGAAGGTGTTGTTGATTGGGTATACACTTACAAAAATGATGGGTATAAAGAAGCTAAAGTTCGAGTTAGATCCGAAAGAGTACCAGAGGGAGGAGACAAATTTGCGTGTTTTGCTCCAGATCATGATGTACTTACCACCACAGGTTGGGTCCCAATTTCAGAAGTCAGTAAGGGGCACAAAGTTGCTACATTAGTAGATGGCAAGAGATTAGAATATCATCAACCAACAGAGGTTATGGATTATGACTATGATGGTAAAATGTATGAAGTTAAATCTAATCAAGTTAATTTAATGGTTACACCAAATCATAGAATGTATGTAGCTGCAAGGGGATCAAAGAATAAAAATTATAAGATTGAAACAGCGGAAAAGATTTATGGTAAAATGAAACATTATAAGAAAAATATTGAAGAATATAGCACTATTAATATTGATATTCCAGAAGAATTGCGAATAGAAAGTGGTAAAGTAACACATTTTAACCTTAAAGGTACACACTATAAGATAGAACCTTGGTTGATATTTTTTGGCATATGGATTGCAGAAGGTTGTGTTTCCAAAGATTGGAATAATATGAGAATAAATTTTGCTGCACATAAACCAAGAGTCAAAGAAGCGTTAATAAATGTGTGTAAGGAAATGAATATAGAAGTACTTCAATATAAAGATAAAAAGACTGATGAAGAATTAAATTCATGGAGAATTAAAAACTCAGTTCTGGTTGATTATTTCCGTCAATTTAGTGTTGGTGCTGTTAATAAATTTTTACCTAATTGGGTATGGTATTTATCATCTGAACAATGTCAATTGTTAATAGAGGGTATGGTGCTTGGAGATGGACATACTATGAAAAATGGTACACAAAGATATGATACAAGTTCAACTAAGTTAGCGAATGATTTTCAAAGATTATGTTTACATGCTGGGTGGTCAACGAATAAAATGCTTAAATATGAAGCAGGTCACGAATCATATAGTGAAACAAGGGATGAAATATTTAAATCTACAAAAGATGCATGGAGACTTACAATTATTAAGTCACAAAATGAACCATTAGTCAATAAAAATAAGAAAACAAATCAATTAGATAGTTGGATTGATTATACTGGCAAGGTATATTGTTGCACTGTTCCAAATGACGGTATTATATATGTCAGAAGACAAGGACTACCTGTTTGGTGTGGCAACTCGCGTCATGGACAGAAGGGGACGATCGGTATCCTTTACAATCAGGAGGACATGCCATTTACCAAGGACGGAATTGTTCCAGATATAATTATGAACCCCCTTGCTATCCCAAGTCGTATGACAATTGGTCAGTTAGTAGAGTGTATATTGGGTAAAGCTTGTTCCCTGAATGGATATGAAGCTGATGCAACTCCATTTACCGGAGTTGATGTAGAAGATATAGCTGATATCTTAGAACAGACCGGATTTGAAAGATATGGAACTGAGATTCTATACAATGGTAGAACAGGAGAACAACTGAAAGCGAGAATATTTATTGGTCCCACTTTCTATTACAGACTGAAGCACCTTGTAAGTGATAAATGGCACTCGCGCTCAAGTGGTCCTTACCAACTCCTTACCAAACAACCCGCTGAAGGAAGAAGTAGAGCTGGTGGTTTAAGAACAGGAGAAATGGAGAAAGATGCTTTATTAGCACATGGAGCTGCTCACTTCCTCAAGGAAAGACTGTTTGATAGCTCAGATAAGTATGTATTCTACGTTTGTAAAGATTGTGGTATGATAGCAGTTGCCAATCCCTCCAAAAACATATTTAAGTGTACCTATTGTGATAACACATCCAATTTTGCGAAAGTATTCGTCCCCTATGCTATGAAACTGATGTGGCAGGAATTGATGTCAATGGGTATTGCCCCGAGGATGCTGACAGAAACCCAATAAGCTTTTTCAAAAAAAGCTTGACCAAAAACGGTCAAAGAACTTAAAAAAAACTTGACCAAAAACGGTCAAAGAACTTAAAAAAAAGCTTAACCAAAAACGGTCAAAGAACTTAAAAAAAGCTTGACCAAAAACGGTCAAAGAACTTAAAAAAAGCTTAATCTAAAACTTTATATGCTTTCTTGTGAAAGAATGATATAATTTTTACATATTTTATTGTGAATTATGTAAAAATGTCTAAACTTAAACAGATTAATTTATAATATAAATAATTTATAATATAAATAATTTAATATTTTTCATTTGATATTCTAAAAATTATATATTTTTTTATTATTGCATATATTTAAGAGAATAAAAAAATATGTTTGTATATTATATAAAATAATGCAGGCAGTATGGTACTATTTAGGATATGATACTGATGATTCACCATATAAAGTTAAAGGGACATTGTATAAAGATTCTGAAGAAAATTTTTCTTCAAAATATGTGATTTCTATGGAGTATGATAATTTTAGATATGCAATAAAAATGGATGTTGATATATCAATGACAACAGTTTTTGTAAATTATTTCATCAGAAATATTAAAAAAATGATAGAAGGTGAAATTGATTCATTTGTCTTAGACGGAGAATCCAATCTTCAAACAGAATTTTGCCGTCTTTACAAAAAAGATGATCAATATTATATCACACATTTGAGAGACAGTGTGGATGATTGGATCATTAAATTTGATAATAATTTTGGACCTAAATTACTCGATGTTCTTGAAAATATGTTAGAAGAAATACAAAAATAAATTAAAATTTTATAAAAATAAGAAATTAGTGATTACAGCTATAACAATGGTAATTCCCTTGAATAACATGATTGTCAATACACTCCTTGCAAAAGACATGTCTGCATTGAGGCAATGTAATTGGATGTCTAAAGTATGCATCTTTCTTACAGATACCACAAGCATGTATCTTTGGACCCAAATCTTTTGTCTTCAATCTCAAAGTCAAGAGTGGAACTTCAGTCAATTCTGGACCAATTGTTTTGTATGAATAATACATATCATTAGCCATGATGTGAGATGTAATTCCCTTCTTCATATCAAGTATTGGATAAAATAAAATGTATGTCCGTGCAAATTCTGGATGTAGAGCCAGTTCATCAGTAGGATGTAAAATCTGTTCATTGTGGACCATTTCTACATCTGGTGTAATTAAATCAATCTTTTCTTGCATATCAAGTATTTCAAGTACATACCTTAGTAAATTCGATACTCTATTGTTCGGACTCATCCGAATACGTATGATTTTACCAAAATGTGGACCCTCAATATCAATTTGTACATCAATATTATCAGTATCACACAAATTAGTTTCAACCATTTTCCAAGAGAATTGAATTGAACTTAAATTTTTGAAATGATCTGTAATTTTATCTTTTGGAGACAAATTTCTTAATTGTGGTGCATATAAGGGTATTGTAGTTTTACATCCCATTTTATATCTGACAAAGCGAAAAATATCACTAATAGTTTTTTCGCAATCAAAAATATTTGATACACATTTACCATTAGGTAATCTAATAATTAGCTCAATATGATTAGCCATTTTATAATTATAAAGATCATAATATCTAATAAATTTATTCATTTTTTTTTAATAAAAATTATTATGTAATTTTAAGCCTTTACTATTGTTCGTGACATTAGATATAGTATTTTTAATATTAAAATACATTAAATTATTACCATATCTTGCCTTATTATTATATACTATTCTATTTCCTATTCTTAATTTCTTCATATATGGTGTTTCATTATATAGATCATTCATTTCTTTTCTATAATAATAATGCAATTGTGTAATTTCTAATTTCAATTGTTTTATATATCTATTACATCTTTTTTCACCATCATCCGCAAGATTGAAAATGTATTTACATGTTAATCTGAGCTTAATCCATGCATTATCATCTGCCTTTTGTAAAATAGACTTAATAATATCATTATGTAATCTCATTAATTATATTATTAAATTTATAATTTATAATAAAAATATTATATTCATTTTTTTGACATTAATTCACTAAATTTTTTTATAGATGCATTAAGTTTATCTATACTTTTTTTATTGCTATCCACAGTGCTTTTAACATCTTGAAGACTTTGTATCTCTTTATTTATCTTAGTAATTTTATCATTTAAAATATTATATTGGGATACCAAATTACTTAATGATTTAACTTCATCACATCCACAATTATCTTTTTTTTTAGCTGCAATATCATTGACAGTAAGATTTTCAACTAATGAATAATGGAATGTAAAATATAATAGAAAGAAAATTAGTACAAGATAAAAGATAGTGTTATACATGTTATAATAAAATATAATATTATAATATATGGTTCATAATTTTTATATTATACTTATTTTATTATTAATATTATTCTTAATATATTTTTTAAAACCTAAACATAACATTGAAGAACATTTTACTGATAATATTAAAATTATTCAAAGTATAAAGAAAGGCTTCAAATTAGATGATTATACTGATGAAAAAAAATCTTTTCAAGTAGGAGGTATTTGGAATATGGATAAAACTGATTTTTATTTACAAATTGGTAAAGATAAATACTATATTAAAGATAATAAAAATATATATCATTTTGATATTAAAGGACACAGTGGTGTCTTAACATATAGTAAAACATCTGGTAAAATAGTAATTGATAATCATACAGATGAGATAGAAAAAATTTCTAAAGATAATGGTTATCAATTTAAAAGAGGAAATAAAGTATTAGCTACTATTAAATTAGATAGTAAAAATAATAATGAAAAGAAATATACCTTAAAAATTGAAGAAAATCCAGAATATAAATGGATCTATATAGTAACTTTTATAATTTATAATCAAAAAAATAAAGAAATGATGGATATATCTTTGGATGAATTATGGAAAAATACTTAAAGTTGAAATTATATTTTATATATAATGACATATAATTTTCAAAAAAATCCAGCCTACAAAAATTTAAATACTTCATCAATGAATGATCAACCAATGAATGATCAACCAATGAATGATCAACCAATGAATGATCAACCAATGAATGATCAACCAATGAATGATCAACCAATGAATGAATCTGATAATTTTGATAGTCTTCTGAATGAAGTAATATCATTATTTAATAGTGTATTTCATATTAGTGATGATTTTACATCCGAGAATAAGCACGCCAACCATGATAAGCAAAAACCATAACAGCTAAAAACATTAAAAGATCATATATGATTTTGTTGGGTTTAGATACTCCATAATTATTCATATAACCAACATAGAAAAGAAGAGGTGCTACAAAAAGTACATGGAAAAGATTAACTGTAGGTAATTTGTTCATATTTATAAATTATAAATAGATAAAAATTATAAATAGATAAAAATTATAAATAGATAAAAATTACAATTTAGATAAAATTTTGATATAAATAATATACATTATCAAAAATATAATAATCATTTTAATTAATATATTTTCTATTTTCGTATCTTCTAATCGTTTAACCATATAAGTTTCTCTCAGATGATAACCAAGTTTACGATAATAATTACGTGTACCAACTGATGAAATCACTGCCATTTTTTTATATCCATGATCAAAAGCAATTTTCTCAGCTGCATGCATCAATTTTTTACCAAAACCGTAATGTTGTGTTTCAAACTCCTGTGTCTGATTATCACCAACAGATTTTACATTACCATAAACATGAACTTCTCTAATGAGAGCGGAATTTTTCAAGACTTCAAAAATATTCCCAGATGGACTATCATTAAAACGAAGTCTAACATATCCATATAAAACACTTCTATCAGGTGATTCATAACTGATAAAGTATTCATCTCCTTCTGAAGCTCTATATTTTTCGATGAATAATTTAGCTTTTCTCAAATCTGTTACCTTATTCTTAACTTCTCGGTTACGAATACTTTTACACACTTTACCATCTTTTCTTAATTCATCCAAAATAAGTTGATACAAATTAGAACGAATGTTATTGGAAGAGTAACCAATATGATTATTATTCCGATGTTCTTCCGGAAAATCCCTTTGAACCCGACTATCTCTGGTCCAGTAAGGAATACGTTCCAAAGCATATTTCAAAACATCTATTAATTTTTCACCATTACCTTCTTCTGCATAAGGATTCCATTTACCAGATTCTTTCCATTTGCGTATTGTAGTATATTTTACATCCAAACATGGATAAATTTTGACATAATCTGGTTGAAAATCTGGTCCACAAAAGACCTCATCAATCATCTGTTTATCCATATCAGGTGTTGTATCTGGAAGATCAGGCATAATATGTAGTTCCACTTTGAATCCAACTTCCTTCAACATTCTAACCGCTTTAATACTTGTCTCTACATGATGTCCACGATTAATCTTATCTAAGAGATCATTATTAGTATGTTGGACACCCATTTGGACTCGGGTACAACCATAACTACGCAATCTTTTGATTTCATGTTTATTGATTTGATCAGGTCTGGTCTCTAAACTCAGACCAACAATGTGACAATTTGCAGATTCATTAATACTTTGCTCTTCTTCCAGCGATTTAGACGCTCTTCTTGGTTGATCATCAAAATAGGTGTTAGCAGCATAGAAAATATCTCTAATAAATTCTTCTTGATAACTGCGAGGATAAGTGGAAAAAGTTCCACCTAAAACAATAATCTCAACTTTATCAATAGTGTGTCCATTTTCTTTCAATGTTGTTACACGGGATCTAAATTGTCCAATCGTATTAAAATCAACTTCCATAGCTCTCATTTCTGCTGGCTCTGTAGATAGATAACTTCTCGGCATATCCACGGTTGCACCATTGGCAATTCTCTCATCTGGACACATATGACAGTTATACGGACAACTGAATTTGTCCGGTTTCATGACTAATGTAACAACTAAAACGCCAGATCTGGATCTAACGGCTTTATGTTTAATACAATCTTCAATATATAGATTACGTTCAATTTTATGATTTGAAAGTAATTTTTGATAAGATAGAGACATTTCCCTCTTTCCGGGGGAGTGATGATATTTACGACGCAATTTTGTCATTATATCATTATATTCAGTTTCGTTAAATACATCAGAATTAACTAAATCAATTACGAATAATTGATTTTTTTTGTCATTTACAAGCGATGTATTTGTATTTGTATTTGTAGTAAGATCTTCGATATCCATGAACTTTTTTAAAAGTTCTATCAAAAACACCAGTTATAATTTTCAATTTTTATCTGCTTTATTAACTTGTATCGTCAAACATGTTTTATAAAAAGTTTAAATAGTGATTTTTTTGGTCAAGTTTTTTTGTAAAAAAAGCTTAGATAATAATAATAAAGATAGTTGATAAAGCTTGCAACATGCTGAAGATTCTTAACATACGGCTCGCTGGAAAAATATCCCCATACCCAACAGTTGTTTGTGTAATTGCAGAATAATATAATCTATCAAAATAATCTGAAACACTATATTTAGTACTCATGTTAATAGAACGCAATAATTTTGGGTCAGTTATATGATAAAGATCATATTTAAATGGTAAACTGGTAAATTCATCTAATGACATTTTGTTATCTGCCGCATAAATATTAAATAAAACTGTTTTAATTTTTTTGTTTTCATCTGTTTCAGTTTCTTCAGATTTATCATTAATCACATGTAAATAATTATTTACTTTAATTATAGGTATATTCATAAATTCACTTAGCGTAATAAAATTTTTATACTCTTTAGAATATTTTGAAAATACATTAAATTTTATTCTATATTTATTAATATATGATAAAGGATTATTAGAAATTTCTATCCAACCTGCAAAATCATCATTTGGAAAAAATGTATATATTATTGAAAATAAAAATATCATAAATAAAACATATAATATTTTCTCATAATTATGATTCATTTTCAAAAAAGTATATATACTATTTTACTACATTTTTTTTATCTAAAATATCAAAAATATTACTACAACTAAATCCTGCTGCATGTTTATGTCCTCCTCCATTATTAGAAAAATCTTTCGCCAATTTAGAAACATCAATATCTGACTCACTTCTTGACCTAAGAGATACGTAAAATTTTTCTTCTAACATACTATATCTCCATATTAATGCATAATCAACCATATAACCTCCATTATCATTTACTAAATTACATATATAACTACCTAAATCTGAAATATTTTCTGTGGTATTAATAATAAATACATTTAATTTATTTATTTTAATAATTTTACCCTGATCAACCAAAATCGCATTCCTTTTTTCTTTAATATCTATTAAAACTCTACCTAATTTCTCACATTTTTTTAAATACTTTTCTTCATTTTCTATAAATTCAGTCCATAAATTAAAATTACCAATTAATAAAAAACTATATATACCCTCTGTAATAATTTTAGAATTAGGTAAATTAAATTTCCATAAATCCCTATCTTCTATATACTGTAATAATTTTGGACATTCCTGATCTGGATAAAAATATTCCCATGCTAATGTTGCGCCAGATTTATTATTATCAAAAATATAATTTTTTGGTAATGGATTAATATTTTCTTTAATATCATTATATGATGATATATGATGATCTAAAATAACTATTTTTGAAAAGATATTATATATTTTTTGAAAATATATATGATTGAATCCTATATCAAAAGAATATGCCTTATAACACCCAAATTTATCTGCATATTCTTTAAATTCATATATTGCATCTTCTGGATTAGACGGATCTACAAAAATATATTTTAAAGAATATTTCATATTTTTACTTTCCTGTAAATAATAATAATAATATATTACCCACGCCGCAGCAAACCCATCAATACAATCTTTATGTGTTAAAATTATAATATTTTTCATATATATATATATATATATATATAACTATATATCTTTATATTGTATTTATATTGTATTTATATTGTATTTAATATTGTATATTTTTATAAGATTAAATGTTAAAGATTAAAAATTAAAAATTAAATATTACAGATTAAATATATATAATATATATATTTAATGACTAATTGTACATTGATACAAAAACTTCGTACACCAAGATTCTTCAATATGGCTATTTTAGATTGGATATTGACTCTTTTAGGGGCATATATCTTAGTCCTGTTTTTAAGGAGATATACTTACTTTAAGAGTCAAAAATTTTATAAGCTTTTATTTTATATCACAATTGGTCTAGTAATTTTAGCAATATTTCTTCATTGGTTATTTGGTATAAATACAGTTTTAGGATATTATTTAAGTCTAAACAAAATGCCAGATATTATTAGATGTTTCTGAAATAATAATTTATATTTTCATGACGATATATATCTTTAATATATTTAGATTTTAGTGTTAGATATTTATTGCGTATTATATAATTTTTACCATATAAATCATTGTAAATTGTTGCTAATTTATTTTTACTATATCCAGAAAGTAAAGTTAATCTATTTAATCTTTTTAGTGTTTTAGGATATTTATCAAAATTAATTATTTTATTTTTATTTTTATTTTTATTTTTATTTTTATTGATAAAATACATACCTTTTTTCTTTTTAATCATAAAATATCTATATTTATTAGACATAATACCATCGTTTTCAAGATCGTTTTTATTTGGAACAATTTTAAGTATATAATGTTTCTTATTTACAACATATAAATCTAATAAATTTGATAAAGCTTTGTCTAAATTATTTTTATAAACATTAATAATTTGAAAATGTAGGACATCAAAAAGTTCAATTATTATGTAATACATAATTAAATATTATTATATTTTTTTTATATAGTAATTAAAATATTATATTTGTATATTATATAAAAATGCAAAATAATCTTGTTAAAATTGTAACAATGTTTCTCGTATTAATAATCATTTCTTCTATTATTTACAACACTATTGGTGTTAAAGTTCAATATGATCTTGAAAACTTCACTTTCTGTAAACCAGATGACTGCAAATGTGCATGTGAAAGAAATATGTACAAAGCTTATTGTAATAGCCCATACTTAAAAGATGGACCAGAAGCTTTATGCAATTGCCAATGGGATGATAGTAGCAAGACATGTAACGGTTCTCGTGACCCTGGTGCACGCTGTGCTTTATAAATTCATAAATTATAAAGATTTTATAAAATTATAATGTAATTTGATTACATTGTAATTTAAGATATTAAAGATAATATCTATCTTTCTTCTGGATTCATGAATTCATATATAAATTTACCTACCATAAAACCTAAGAAATTCATTATAATGTCTTCATATCGTCCATAATAAAAAGTAGTAAAATCAGGATAAATACTTTTTGCTAAGGTAGGACTAATAATTGGTATAACTTCTCCCAAAGTAAATTCAAAAATTTCCCAGATAATACCTAAGATCATCGCTTCCTCAAAACATTTAGGATATTGGTATCCAACATAAGCAAATGCTAAAAAATGAGTCAAACACCAACCATTAATATAGCTTGATAAATAATCTATATTAGCTTTATATAAGAGAGGATCATTTAACTTAAAATAGTGAAGTATAATAGCATATATAAATATTAGTATTACAATTTTCATTAAAGTAAATAATAAATCATCAAAACACTTTTTTTTCATATATTATAATTCAATATTTTATTATAAATTTTTTCCTAAGGACGAAAAACAATTCCAGGAATATTTTTAATTTCATCTAATGTACATATTTCGTACTTAAACGAAGATAAATCTTCAGGACAAGTTTTAATTGCTGTGTATCCATCAGATGTTTCATATTGGTATGAAAATCTTCCCGCTGAATTACAACCTATATCCTTCCACGTACAATGGAGACAGGAATTATTAAAAAAATTCCATTCATCAAAAGGTGTATCCTTATTACAAGATTGACAACAATATTTATTATCTTTATTAATGGTATCTGTAAAGGTTCTTGTATCAGTCACGTATGCATCACACTCTGTTAATTTTATATTAATTGAACTCATTGTATAAAATTATGAAAATAAAATCACATATTTTTAATCATTTTTTTCATTGTTATATATATATATATATATATATGGTGCCATTAAAAAGAAAAAATTTCTTACAAAATGCAGATAAAAAGGAATTGGTAAAATATTTCACACTTGTGAATAGAATGGCAAAAAAAGATAAGAAATATGAGAGAATGTTAAAGAATGATTTGAAACTGATTAAACAATATGGTAGATACAAAGATATTTTTAATAAAACTGGAGGCAGTGGTTCGAATCCTGGAAAAGAAAAAAAACCAGTCTCTTGTCCTAATCGTCGTCTTAGAAATGTAAATATTAAATTTACACATAATAATAACATAAATAGTAAAAGTATAAAACTCGGACAAGTAAATATTAAATTAAAAAATATAGAATATGAAATAAATGGATATACATTTACATTCATATCTAAACAAAAAAATATCAAAAAATATGTGAAAGTTAATATAAAAAATAATAATAATAATAATATAAATACTGTTTTATTTTATACATCATCATCTGGTTTAGGTATTTGGAGATTATTTTTCGAGCCTCCACAACAACCAATTATAAAAGGAAGAAATTATGTTACAACTAATTTTATTCATGACAAATTACAAAAATTTTTATATGAAAATTATGATAAGATTCCAGATGATAAAGGTGATATAAAAAAAGATATAATATATAGTCAAGAATTCATAGAATCATTTAATATAAATAATATTCCACAATTACAAAGAAAAATTACTACAAGAAAATATGATATTAATGAGAATGATAAGGTAGTGTTTGATAAATTTAATAAATTTAATATTGGACCAAGGTTTGGTGATGTAACTATAAAATGTGGGGAATTGAATAAATTGTTTAATATGAATAATATTAAAAAATATTATAAGATGATGAGTAAAGAGATGTATGTTAATTTTAGTATTGTTGATAATAGTATTGAAGAAATAACATCATATAAGGTTAAGTTTGATGATTTTTACGATAGACATTCTAAACTAAAAGGTTGGGAATTTGATGTAACAATGAAAAAAATTAATATCGAAAGCAACCTATTTGAACAGATATATATAATAATTTATCTTGAATATAAAATTACCAATGATGAAAAACAGTTTGATGAAATACCGTGTGGTAAAGAATTTAATTTTAATGTAAAGAATGAATATCGTACTATTGTTAATATGATACCACAAGAAAAAAATAAAATAAATGAATTTGGATGCTTTGAGTGTTATTTAGATGATATTGGTGCATATGTTTGTAAACCGATTGATTATAAAACACAATTACCAATAATAGGACCTCAAAAATATGATGAAATATCATATAAATGTAGACCTATAGGTAAGGAACCAGGTAGTGATATGGCAAGAAACGAGGAATATTATTTCATTGGAGATTTGACAGAAACATGGCCTGTTAAAGATTTACCATCAAATTAAGAGATGAACCTCATTAATCGCTCGTGTGATTGCCGTGTAAAACCGCTGTTTTGCTACCTGCATATCTAAAAATGGATATCTGTTTTGATCCAAAATATCAGGAGAATCAATAAATACCTGGTGATAACTACTACCTTGACTTTTATCTACTGTCATAGCGTATCCATAGGAAACATCGGCGAAAGGTTGTTCATAATATTCATCAAAAATATTGACAATAATTTCTTTCAATGATTCTCGAACATTTATCAAAATTGTTTGATCTGTTCTGTCAAAATATTCGCGAATATATCCTTTACCTTGTACTATGGCTTTGATATATATTTTTTTATTATAAATAACAATAATGGGGTGATGTTCATTAATACTTTTATAGCTGAACATTAATTCCCAAACTTTAAACATATTATTCATACTATTATTGAACATGTTGATAAATCTTTGTACATATTTCTCCATATATTGATAAACATTCTCATTATAGAGTGAGATCATATTTTGATCTGTTCTCATTTTCTCATCAATAACTTTTTTTATGATTTCATAATCGAATTTTTCACAAAGATAATTTCGATTAATCTTAATATCTTTTACAATGAATGGCATTGAAGAATAGAATACTTTATCTTCACCACCTGTTTTTATTTTATAAAAATTATTAAATATCAAATGCTCCCCTACCATAAAACGCAGTTTCTCCACATCTTTAAACAAAATATTTCTAATAATTTCATTATATTTATCGCGTGTCTTATTGGTCCATACTAAAATAGTTGAATCTTCTGTCTTACAGAAATTGTCTATAAACTTATTCTCATTTTTATAAAAATTAATATACTCACATTTATGTGATAGCAACTCTTTACCCAAATTATTCTTACTCTCTTTCAACCATTGACGAATAAAACTACTCAATTCTATAATTTTATTTTTATCTGTTCTCATTACTGTATTTAACTCAGTTTTATTCATCTTTAACCTAAAAACAGCACTATACGGCTCTTTTGGTGGAGGTAATTGTGCACGATCACCAGTAAAAAGAATAAAACCTTTATAATAATTTAAGTAAGGATGTTCATTAATACCAATATCAGAAGTAATATCCAGAATATTATCTTTATTGATCATAGAAGATTCATCAATAATAACTAAATTGTATTTATCAATAATATTGATGTACTTATTATCTCTTTTAAAATACATTTTATGATCTGTGTCAATAAATCTGCGATAAGTCAATAATTTTGAAATTGTAAAAAATACAATCTTCATATCATTATATTGTCCTGTAAAATTATCTATCATATTGAAAAATAAAATAGAACCAACCTTCTCTCTAATCACATCTAACGCTTTATTGGTAGGAGATGCTAAAACGATTGTTTTCTCACCATTTAAGATGTCTACCAAGATGGAGTTTATTTTTTTGCTATCTTTCTCAAGGTAATTTTTCAATAATCCGGCAATATTATTATCATTAATCTTTTTATAATTTAAATTGAATATATTTCTCAAATCTTGTAAAATAAATAACTCCTTCAAATTCTTAATTTGTAAAATATATTTAATTAATGTTGTTTTACCAGTACCCGCTGATCCATATAGTCCATACTTCAATTTCACATCATTGAAAGTATGTCTGTAAACTTTCCATAAAGCAGTCATCTGTTCATCAGTAATATTCTCCAAATGTTGGTTATTATTTTTGAAACATTTGAGGCATTGGTTCAATGGTTCGCATTTGGTGCAATAATTGATGGTCATTAAACAGTGGTTAATTTTGTTGGTGATCTCATCAACTTCAACATTTCTGAAAATTTTAGTGTAGATATTGTTCAATTTCTCCTGATACTCTTTATTTTTACAATGATAATCTCCAATTTTACTTAAAATTGTGTAGATTTTCACATTTCTCTTATTTTTGCAACCATTTTTATTATAATTGTCTACAACATTGTGATCTAAATTTAAGAAATTCATTAAATTGTAATTTATTTTATCCATAATTGGACTTTCATTTTCATTAAGTGTATTTTCAACAATATTATCAATATTCGTAAAAATATCATTAATATATTCAAATAGACTGATACATCCTCTACAAAATAGTAACTTTTTCAATCTATTACTAATACATATTTTATAACCAGTTGAACATTTACAGCTATCATGGATATCACTGGTACTATATTTACAAAGGTTCCAGTCTTTGGATATAATATTCCATTTTTCAGCTCTACTCAGTTTTTCATCGAGATTGTGTTGGGATAGAGATTCAATTAGGTGGTAAGTTTTCTGGTGATTTTCGAGTGATATATTATCTATGGTAGGAGTTTTATCTAAGAGTACAACGAATTTATCCATAATAGTTTATACTATTTTGATAAACCTTAAATTCATTTTTTTGTGAATTTTTATAAATTTTTTTATAAAAAGAATAGTTTGTCAAATAGCTGATATAAATTAAACATTTTTTATCTTAAAATTTTTCACATATATTTTATATACATAATATATTAATTTTTGCATCATAATTAGTCATAACTTTATTATATATAAAATATTATGGTGACAATTTTATCACACTGATTTAGCAAACATGCTAAAAATGCTAATTTTTCTAAAAAATTTTTCACCCTTATTTTTATAAAAAATACTACCTATTATCGTTTAATTAATATAATTTTATACGCTTTATAATCTCTTTTCTTTCGTGTAATATTATTAGTAAATTTGTATTTATCTACCCATCTCATTAAACTTCTTTCAGAACAACCGAAGATTTTACAGGTTTACACTTGATTTTTAGAATGGGATAAATAATATTTAACTGCTGATAATTTATAATCACTACTTTTATGTGTAGGCATTTTATTATAATATCTATATGTTATAATAAAAAAATTAATAAATATTAATATTTTATTATTAATAGTTTTTATTTTAATTATGCTATATATATTTAGATTAAACTTTCAATCATTTTAATTTCTTCGTTTGTCACCTCAAAATATTTATAAATATTCTCATTATTGATATTATCTATTTCATTAACAATATTAGGTATGTAATTAAATATTTGTTTATTTGTTTCAAAATTACTCCATTTTGTAGATTTTACAATAAATTTAATGATGCTTGTGTTCAGATAATTTACCATTTTCTCTCCAATCTCGTCAGTATTTACTAATATATACAGTCCTCCTTGTGTGACTCCTAATCCGACAGAATCATAGAAAGGCACAATTGTTTCACCATTTGAAAATATCACCTTTTTGTTTGTTTGACATTTATGAGGTTTTGATGAATAACAATAGGTTTTTCCTTTTGTATTTGATATACTATTTAATAATTTATAATCAAAACCTTCTTTTGGTGTTTTTGATACATAACTTCTCATAGTATGACAATACGAATCCCCAATTACATCTATACCATTATTATTCAATTTATTAAGTATTTTTTCAAATACAGACCATCCAAAATTAGGTATAAATGGTAAATCATTATTAATATTTATTTCATATGTTTTTTTATCCTCAAAATGAACTATTGATTTTTTGTATGGTTCAATATTTTCCATAAGATAAGAATCATATCTTGTAGTAGCCCCAAATACTTTTCCCCCCTCAATTTTATTATGAATTGAAAGATAATGTATTTGTTTATTAAACATAATATCCCTCATTTTATTTTCTGGTTTTCTCCATAAAGCAGGATGGACATATAATAGTAATCCTTTTTCTTTAAGAATATTCAACGAATATTTCACAAACTCATCCCATATAGATTTTCCTCCCTTTTTATTATTCGATGGAGGTTGATATGGTGGATTACCAATAACAGCATCAAAACCTTCAATGTTCCATTTTTCTTTAATATTTAATTCTAATGTATTTCCTTCATTATAATTCAATTTATACTCATTATATGGATCTATCAATAAATTACAGATAAATATGTTGGTAGAATTAATATCACTAAAATACAAGCACTCTTCTACAATTGTTTTGTATCTTTCTTTTTCATCAAGAATAGTTTTCTCAAGACCATCCATAAATCTATCAATAATATCTACAATAAATCCGCCTTTTCCAGCACAAGGTTCAAACACTTTCTTTATAGATGTCCAGAATTCAACAGGTATTTTATCCAACATTTCTTGTCTTAACTTGAATGGTGTAGAAACTTCGGCATTACTTTTCTTTTCAAGTTCTTGTGGAATTAAATATTTGTCAATCAAGTTAGATAGTTCTCTATTATTTTTAATATTTTTCATAAATAGTTCTTTGACGGTTCTAATAATCTGATTAGTTTCTTTATCATCTTTCATATACTTCATATAAACGTTGATAAATTTTTTTATTATTTTTGAATCAATTGATTTACCCCACCAACTTTTAGTTTGGTCAATTAGGATATTATACACATATTCATTCTTTTCAATTGATTCAAACATTTCTACAAACGATGTTTCTTTATCATGAATTGTTAATAGACATATAAGAGGAATAATATGTTTTAGAATATCCATATAGTTTATTTGTTTTTCTTCTTTTTCATCTTCATTACTTGTTTCTGATGATGTATATATGTCTTCATTATCAACTTTTGTTTTTTCAATGCCTTTTTTAATTTTTCCTTCTTCCTCATTTTCCTCCAAAAATTTATCTATTAATTCTTTTTGTTCTTTCGTAGGTGTTGTATTACTAAACATAGCATTAAATATTTTTTGTTCTTCTTTTGTAAGTAATATTTCCTTAAAACGAAGACGATTTAGGAAATGATTAAGTGCATTTTCAGTATTAGACGAATATATTTCATATACATTTTCACATAAAGCAGTAATTTTAGAAACATTATTTCCGAAAGAAGGCATCCAATGATCGCCATTTAAATTGATAAGTCTTTCTTGTAGAATAAATTTTGTAGATTCTCTTGGATGAAGTTCTGGTTTTATCAATGAAGCATAATTAATTACAGAAGTTTCAATCACACGGTGAATATTTAAATCTATCACAAAACCACATTTTTTATTTTTCCCTTCTGTCATACAACGAAACATCATCTGATAAATCATATCAAACCCCATGCTATTATTTAATAATAATACAATGTCACAATTATCAATTGATACCCCAAGACTACATTGTTTTCCACTTAATACCAAGACACCTTTCTTTTCACTATTTCTTGCTTTGATACGTGCTTCTTCAATAGATTGTTTAGGATTATTAGTTGTTTTACTATTAATACTAATTATTTCATAGTCTGGAATAACATTATTTCTTTCCAAAAGTTTTATTGTTGCTTTTGAAATTTTATCAATATTATTTTGAGGTAAGAATGCCATAATAATCATAGGTTCATTATGAAAATCTCCTTCTCCAATAAATCGTGAATCTATTGTTGGATCTTTACATATTTTTTCAATCCTTTTCATAAATACAATATCATCTGGATAATCTTTATCAGGAATTCCAAATTTATTTTTTTTTCCAAAAACTCTATACCATAATTTTAAATTTTCTCCTTCATTTTGAAACTCTTCCTTTATTACTATTTTAGATTTATGTGTTTCTTTGTCTTTTTTTATAGCTTGTTTAAGAAGGAAACAAGCATCATGTGACCATCCATAATTATTATCTTGTGTATCATTTATTATTTCAGATACAACATGTGGATTAATTTCATCTGTTAATAACCACAATTCTGGATATTTTGAATATTCACTAATTATACTATCTTGGGAATATTTTGAAATGATATTTTGAATACAATCACCATGTTTTTCTACTAATCTAATTATGCTACCTTCATTTGTAATATTTTTACAAAGTTTTATATCTTCTAAATCCCATAAAATCCAACAATCCTTTGGAATATTATAATCATTTATTGGTTTAGAATATGTTGCTGTAATTTGAACTGTGAATGCTTGTTTTCCATAAAATTCTAATGTTTTCTTTGCTAATTCTGTTGTTCCTCCATTATGACTTTCATCAATGAATCTCATATCAAAAGACATTTTCTTTAACCAAGCAATACTTTTTGTTTTTTCCTCACTATGTTTAGTTTTATCATGTCCTTTATCAATTTTAGTCTGTAAGAATTGTTTAGAACAAATAATAATATTTTTTTTGGTTAAATCAGGTTTTTTATTTTTTCCATTTAATACGATAATATTAAAACCTGTTAATTGAATACAATCAAATACTTTTCTTTGTTGTTCGATTGTTTCATTTGGTGCTGTTGTAATTACTAAATAATTACATTCATCTTTATCTATACTATCCTCAATGATACAACCTCCAATAATATAACTTTTCCCACTTCTTTGAATATGACCCCACAGAATTTTTTTCTTTTCACTATTTTTCATTCTAAGTGTTTTCAAGACACCAAGATGTTGATGCATTTTTAAACATAATGTAGTTTTATTTGAATTAATAATATTATCAATAGGAGTTTCTCTATAGAATATTTTGAATTGATGGTATGCTTGGTTTAAGTCATTCCAGTCAATTATAATAGTATCTTCTTTTTCTAACAATGATTTTAATTGATGGTTTGTTTTTTCTACATTATTTTTCATAGTTTCAAAATCAATTCTATCTCTAACACATACGCATAAAGACATAGTATATTCTTCATCTTGATACTGTTTAAAATTGGTTAATATTTTATCTATATCCAACTTTCCAACTTGTGTTTTATTTAAATTTTTTGATGTTGTAACTAATAAATGTTTTTCATTTTCTTTACAAATACCAGTTAGATCAGATGAATCTCCTTTATCTTTTAAATTGATAAGGTTATCTTCTTGATTGTAAAATACATCTTTTATTGTAGTATTTTTTGTTATAGTTTTTTCATTGTAATTACCTTTACAAATATCGTATGACTTTATTTTGTCTATTAATCCAAGTCCAGCGAATAATCTTAATAGAGATTCTTGTTTATCTTTACCAACCCACGGTTCTTTTAACCAAGTTATAATATTATTTTCTTCATACAATTGAAGAAATTCATAAAGGTCTTTGAACGTGTCCATGTTATATGTTTGATTAATTGTTTCTTCATTTTTTAAAATCAATTTTTTCAAATTTTTTAAATTTAAATCATTAATAGTCTCTTTTACTTTTTTATCTACCATTGTTTGAATTTTATTTGAATAATTTTCACAAGGTTTTTTCCTCCTTTTATGAGAATCATAATGAGATTTTTGAGAAAATTCTTTTCCACATCGTTCGCAAGAATATTTTGACATACTTTATAATATATTAATATATATTAATATATATTATATTTTTAAATCAATTTTATTTTTAACAATTTTTAACTTTTTTTGTTAAAAATAATCTAAATTAAATTTTAGCAAAAGTCGGCGTTTTAAATCTTCAAGGGTGTAAAAGTTCGTTCTTAATATCTTGCACGATTGCGTCAGCATCAGCTTGTGTAAGTGGCATATTTATATATAATATTTTCATTATATTTAAGTAATATTCATTTTTAATGAGTGAGTAATTTTTCTAAATAGATTATATAAATATGGACAAAGTCTTAGTATTTTTACCAATCTTATTCAGTTCTCTGGTAAGTTCTCAATGCCCAACTAAAAAAAGTTCAGGTAGTTCACTTAAAGCTACACCACCATCTTACGTATTTGGAATTGTCTGGACAGTATTGTACATCTGTATTGGTTACTCTTGGTGGTTAATCAGAAGCAATGATAAGAATTCATTATTTGGTATTACAATAGCGGATGCACTTTTCATAGTGAATCAACTTGCAATCAATTTGTGGTTATACTATTACAATTGCAGAAATGATAAAAGATCCGCATTATACACATTCTTAGTTGCAATTGCTACTACCATAATGATTATAATATATGGAATTTTGTATCTGAAGAATCAAAGTTGGTGGTCATACATGTTGATGGTACCATATTTGGTTTGGTTACTATTTGCACAACAGCTCAATTTTCACATTTTAGAAAAATAGTCTCTTACTCAATAACCATATCTAAATCATTGGCATCACAATAATCTACCACTTCCTTCAACCTATCATACCCTATATATCCCGTCCCGATGTAAGCGTGGCGATCTTTACAAGATCCGCGCTCGCATTTGCTGTCATTCAAATGGATCAGACCGATCTCATCAATTTTCCACATTTTGATATAATCCAGTGGATCATAATTGGAAGCAAAGACGTGGCATGTATCTATGCATATTTTTAATTTAAGTTTCTCATAATCTGTGAATCTATCATAGAAATCTTTAAGTTCTTGATAAGTGCAACAAACTTCAGTACCTTGATGTGCTGGCGTTTCTAATAAGAGTGGGCAGGTTATAGGTGTAAATTCAAGTACATATTTGATACTTTGATACATAATATCCAATGCATCAGAAACTGAATTTTTCAAACTTTTGCCTACATGAACCACAACTCCTTTACCACCTAAAACGGATGTATTTTCTAAATCTTCTCTTAAAATTTTTAGAGCAAAAGGTTCATTATTAATATCAGGATTTTTATTGATAGGATTGGATAGGTTAATAATATATGGAGAATGGACATAAAATTTAATATTATTATCTTCAATAAATGTGATAGTTTTAATAATATCATCATCGTCCATTTTTATATATTTACCATTTTTAGGATTATGGAAGAATATTTGAATAGGTTTTTGATAATTTTCGTCTGAGAATCCATCTAAAAAAGACTTATAGATAGTTCTTTTTTTAGAGATATGATTACCAATTTTAAGATTAATATCTTTAGTAGGTATATACGTATTAGATGACATAATAAATATATAATTTTAGTATATATAATTATATATTTCATTTTTTTATAATTCTTATTTGTTATGTATAAATCTTCAAAATTTTTAAAATTTTTTTTCTACAAATAGGACATTTACCCCTCTTCAATTTATTAGCACATTCTTCACAAGAAACCATATGTCCGCAATTAATAAATGCCACATTTGCCTTTTTGGAAAGACAGATAGCACAAGCTTTATTACTACTCATTTCTAAAACATCGTCTTCTTCTGGTATAAAATCTTTATATTGTTCTTTCATAGATAATTCTAAAGCAAGATCAAGTTGATCTTTATCCCAATCCTGATTTTTATCATCATCCTGATTTAATTCTATATTTAACTCTTGTTCTGAATCTGAACTTAATTCTATATTCAATGGTGGTATATCATTATTATTTTGAAGATGAAATCTTCTGTTATGATTATCTAACCATCCCCTGGATTTATAATTTCTGTGACAAATATTACATTGAAATCCTGTATTATTTTGCATTATCTATAATATCTATAATATTTATAATATCTATAATATATATAGATTTCTTTATTTAAGTAACTTAAATTATAATTTTTTTATTAGTTTATTCAAACATATGTGAAATACTTTCCCCTGTCCGAATACACATCACCACATCACACAGTAATGGTGTGATATCAACCACATCCAATTTTGGACATCTCTCTTGATTTGCCTCTTGTGCGAGTGTATTGGTCACAATGACACGTGAAATATTATCACATGTATTGATTCTTTCCAATGCTGGACCTGATAAGATGCCATGAGTAACCACTACAATAATATCTTTGATACCATTCTCTATTAAAGTATCAGATGCTTTCACAACTGTTCCCATAGTATCTGCCATATCGTCGACAATAATAGCAGTTTTGTTTTTTAAATCAAAACCACCAACTAAGATCACTTTATCTACCTTACTGGATGTGGAGTAATCCCGTTGTTTATGCATAATTACATTGTTAATATTGAAACGCTTAGAATATGCCATAATTCTTTTAGCACCACCGTTATCAGGTGAGACAAAAATATATTTATCATTTTTCTCCTGATGAGTCATATTTTTAAACAGATGTTCTTCAAAATGTTCAGACAAGAGGGTAATAGCGTAAAGGTTATCGAATGGAATATCAAAGAATCCTTGAATCTGAGATGCATGTAAATCCAATGAAATCATTCTATCAATACCAGAAGTAGTAAACATATTAGCGATCAATTTAGAACTAATAGGTACACGTGGTGCATCTTTCTTATCTTGTCTTGTATATGGATAACAAGGCATTAATAAGGTAATAGATTTAGTATTAGATCGACGACATGCGTCAATCAGGATTAGTGCTTCCATAATAAAATCATTAATGCTATTATGTTCGTCAAAACCTCCAGTTTGAAGGATAAAAATATGTTCATTACGAACATTTTCATTGATTTTGACTTCAATCTCACTATTGCTGAATTTTTGAACTGAACAATTAACAAGGGGTATACTGAGGCATTTAGCAAGTGATTTAGCCAAAGTTTGATGGGAGTTACCGGTAATAAGCTTCATAATGATTATTCTTAATTTTTGTTTCTTTGAGAAAAGATATTCATTTTTTATTTATAAATAAAAAAGGTTAATTTTTTTTGGTCAGAAGATAACCTTTGGTTATCGTTCTGTATTCAATCGCTTTAGCGATTTCATGTCAAGCTTTTTCATATCAAATTTATTTGTGGATGAAAAAAAGCTTATTGCGTCATATATATAAAAAATTAAAGATTAATATAATTATAAATGACAGATACAGAAAAAGACACAGAAAAAAATACTGAAACCAATACAGAAACAAATACCGAAACAAAAACCAATGATAAACCACTTTCTGAGGACGAGATTAAAAAACTAAAAGAAGAGAGGCAGAAAATGGAGGAAAAAGCCAAAGAAGTCATTCAAGATTTTCTTAAAGAGAATGGAAATGGTGTTTTAGAAGCTACTATTCAATATACTAAACAGTGTGGTATGGGTGCACTATTTATTACTTTAACACCGGGTTCCAATGATGCGGATATTGAATATTTTAAGGTGGAAGATTTAGATGGTGGATTTAAAAAGAAAATTTTAGATAATCCTAATAAAGAGAGTAGTGTATTTTATGCTATTAAATTATCACATTATTCATATATTTTTGAGAGAAATTTAGGTGAAAAAGTTGAAGATTATGTAATGTAATTATGTTTCGTATGGAATGTTAAAATTGTAATAGCTGATCCTATAACTACATCAGATGTGTAGTGTAACCTTGATGCAATAATTAACAAAAGATATGGAAAGAACATACATTTTAGAATATTTTTTTCAATATTATTATTAGAATAGTGGGTAGTAAATAATGTTATCAAGACAAAATGTACTACATGTCCTGAAAACATATTATCTGAGCATGCTGATTCAACTTTATCTGTAAACCATAAAATATCTTCATCACTTTCTCTGCTGAAGCAACCTGGTAAAGATGATGGTAAAATAGTGGTGGTAAATGATAATAAACGAATAGTAAATATATTGTATAGTATTTCAAAAAAATTCTCTAAAATATTTGGATTAGATATAAACCATCTTATGCAAAAATAAATATATAAAATTGTGAATGGAATATGAGGTATAGAATGATCTATTTTTGGTAAATATTCAAAACCGATATCATAAATTACATGATTGTCCTGATATGGGTTGATAATATTGATAGCTGCAAATAGATTTAGATAAATAATAAATAGATATAGTGACAAATTTTTAACTAATTGTTTCATTATATTTTATATTGTAATCAATCTTTATATAGAATTATTTATATAGAATTATTTATTAAATGGTATAATAAATACACTTAAAAAAATAAAACAAATATATAATTACAATGAATAATAATATTAATATTAATACTGAAATTTTTGCGGTGAGTCCAATTGATGGTAGATATAGAAAATCAGTTAAAGAATTAGCTGATTATTTTTCCGAATATGCTTTAATTAAGTATCGAATTTATATAGAAATAGAGTATTTTATCTATTTAACTCAATATTTGCCTGAATTGCAAAATATTGGAGAAGCTAATATTGCACTCATTAGGGATATTTATAATAATTATGGACTTAAGGATGCAAAAGCTGTTAAAAATATAGAGAAGAAGACCAATCATGATGTAAAATCGGTTGAATATCATATGAGAAATAAGTTTGATGAAATTGGATTAAGTCAATATAAAGAATATATTCATTTTGGTTTAACTTCGCAGGATATTAATAGTTCTGCCAATATGCTTCAAATTATGTTATTTATTAGAGAAATTTATACACCTAATTTGACAAATTTATGTAATCTTTTATCTGAACTATCAACGACTTGGTTTAATATTCCAATGTTATCCAGAACTCATGGTCAACCAGCAACCCCAACTTTATTAGGAAAAGAGATATTAGTATATTGTGAAAGATTGAATAATGAGATTGAGATGTTAAATAAGATAGATTATAGTACTAAATTTGGTGGTGCTGTTGGTAATATGAATGCACATTATGTAGCATGTCCTGAAGTTGATTGGATAACATTTGCGAATAATTTTGCAATAGTTTTGGGTCTTAGTAGAAATAAGTATACTACACAGATTGATCATTATGATAATTATGCGAGAATATTTGATAATCTTCGTCGAATTAATGTTATTTTGATAGATTTATCAAGAGATGTATGGATGTATATTTCACAGAACTATTTCAGTCAAAAGATTCATCAAAATGAGGTTGGTTCCAGTGCTATGCCTCATAAAGTGAATCCAATTAATTTTGAGAATGCGGAAGGTAATTTAATGTTGGCGAATAGTTTATTTGATTTTATGTCTAATAAGTTACCTATTTCCAGATTACAGCGTGATTTAACTGATTCCACTGTTTTAAGAAATGTGGGTGTATCTTTTGCACATACGTTGACAAGTATAAAGTCACTTGTGAAAGGATTTAATAGAATAGATGTAAATATGGATATGATTCAGAGTGATTTAGGTAATAATTGGATGGTAATTGCGGAGGCAATTCAGACAATTTTGCGAAGATCTGGATATGTTAATGCTTATGATGCATTAAAAAATTATACAAGAGTAGAGACAAATATGACAAAAGAGAAGATGGATTATTTCATTAATAATCTGCAGATTGATAATGTATTAAAAGAAAAATTGTTAAGTATAACTCCATATAATTATTATGGATATATTGTATAAAAATAGGATGTATAAAAATAGGATGTATAAAAATAGGATTTATAAATGTTGTTATATTATAAGTTAATGCGCTTATAAATAGTTGATAAAATAAATAATTAAAATATATATGAATTGTACATTACCAGAATTATTTGTGTTATATATATATTTTAATTATTTAATTATAATTTATAAACTTACGATACTTAGATAATACTAAGTATGTATTATAAATAATTTAACATTACTATGTATTATTATATAAAGAAATATATATTATAAAATATATTATTAATTATATATGATATTCTGGAATTTATTTAACAAAAGTAAACGATATATTTTATTACTATCCGTAATTTTTACAATATATATGTGTAACAAATCATTTAATATATATCAATTATTAAATGATGATAGGACTTTATTAAATTTAGAAACTATAATGATGATTATTAAATACAGATCTATAATTTAATATATTTATACTAAACTTTATATTATAAAAATATTATAAGTTGTTGATGATTATCATCATCATTGTGCACCAAACATGCACAATAAGATCATCTTCTGGATCTCCGCGGGTAGTGCATAATAAAATGAAACTTTTTCCTCATCTAATATAGATAAGTCTTTCACCTGCATCCTCATGCG
>Ga0233411_10000029_pt1 | contig 50607 bp, 64 predicted proteins | sample Na_anoxic_2_MG_FD_179799 | JGI IMG/M metagenome (GOLD analysis project Ga0233411, IMG submission 179799) | Seawater microbial communities from Saanich Inlet, British Columbia, Canada - Na_anoxic_2_MG | ecosystem: Environmental > Aquatic > Marine > Inlet | place: Canada: British Columbia...
ATCTTTGGGCTATATGACAACTGAAATTAGAGGCAACATAATCGTCGGCAATGACTTAGGTAATGGCATATATGCCTCTGGTGGGCATAATACAAGAGGTTATGACATCATACATAATACGATACATAACTTTTTAAATGGTATCTCAATCCCAGAGGGCCCTGAGGCTAACGATAGTAACCAGATTAGTATACATAATAACATAATTTGGGGCGGGGATACTGGAACCACTGCTGGCATACTATATGGGGATTCTGCCACTAGCCTTTTCTTTGATATTAACAATAACGCCATAGGCAACTGTGATACAGACTATGATACATTCGGTGATTTACAAATTGATAGTAAAATATCTTTGACAGCTAACCCATTCTTAAACGCTGGCGGTTCTTACGCGCTAGCTAGTGATTTTAAATTGAATGACACAGCAGGTGGCGCCTTATGTAGGTCAGCAGCGGTGCCGAATGACCTCGACTTGGATGGTGACCAAGATAGGTGGGGCGATGTAGGTGCATTGCAAACAGAACCCACTGGCGGCGGCGGTGGCGGTGGATTCATACAATCAACTACATTAGGTAGACTAGGAATACAGGAGTTATAAAATGGCAGTTACAGATGCAAAACCAGTTGTACAAAAAGGCGTAGCATACCGTCACTATTTTGCGATACGTGATACGGCAGGAGCACTTGTTACTACCTGGGCAGGCCAAGATTCTGAACTCTCTAAAGATAATGGTGCTTTCGCTGACGCTACTTACGAGGCAACTGAGATCACCGGCACAGGTATTGGGTATATTGACCTAACAGATTTAGAGACTGACTACGATATAATTATCTTGAAAGTCACAGTGACAAATACAGATGCACTAGATTATGTATGTGCAATCTACCCCGAAGAAGCTGGTGATATACGTGTCGATTTGACACAGATGACAGGTGGTGATATTGATGCTGTTGATAATCTTAAATCTACCTATAACGGTGCGGGGTACATTGACGACAATGCACCTGCAACGCAAGGCCAGGTTAGTGGTTTGGGTGCAGTTGGCGGATCACTTAATGAAATAGCCGACTTATTCGAAAACACAAGCACGTCACCTATTGCTAGTGGTTCTTGTGCTAGTACTTTTGCGGAAGACCAAGTATATCATCAAATTCAGGATAACAGTGGCACAATAGACGTATATTATGAATTTGATATTGGTTCGACTGGAAAAGCTTCAAATGCAACAGTAATAGGTAGACTAAATGGGGGTAATGACGACTTAATTATGTATGCTTGGAATTGGACTGGGACGCCAGCGTGGGATGTCATTCGATCATATGACGGACAAGTGTCCTCTGGTGACGTTACAAGGACTGCAATCTTGACAACTGCACATACTGGGACAGGTTCTAATCTAGGTAAGGTGAGAATACGATTTGCAGGCACTGGTCTCACATCTGCAAATCTCTATATAGACCAAATATCTATGGCCTATAGTGTTGTACAGTCAGCAACAGGGTATGCAAATGGGATGGTTTGGGTGAATAGTGTTACAGGTACAGCAGGTATAATTCCACATATCAATGGTACTGCTGATAACCCTGTTGCTAGTCTTGCTGACGCATTAACCATTGGTGGACTTGTTGGTCTTAATCGGTATAATGTGTCTACTGGTTCTGTTGTTGAAGTTCCTTCCGCACAGTCTAATATATCGCTTGAGGGATTTAATTACCATCTCACTCCTGCTGGGTACGCTCTAAACGATTGCACGGTTGACGGAGCAATAGTAACTGGCACTATAGCCGACAGTGAAGGCGAGCTTACTTTCTGGAGATGCTTGTTCGGGAATTGCTCAATACCCTCAAGCAATCAATTATACTGCGGGTATGGCAACACAATGACACTCTCCACTGATGGTGGGTATATATTTAATGACGCCTTTAGTGCAGTCGCGGGTGGAGGCGCTCCAATATTCGATTGCGGTGCACTCGGAAGTCAACAGCTAAACTTCCGTCATGTATCTATGGGTGTCGACCTGAGAAACTTCGGGGCGAATGGCACAGATACGATGAGCCTAGAAGGCAATGGACAGTTAATACTAAATCAAAATTGTGAATCTGGTGGCACAGTACATATTCGTGGTAATTTTCAAGTTACCGATAATTCAGATGATACCGGCACGGCTGTTAATATTGTAGATGACGCCAATTTCTATGACACAAAAGGCGATATAGCAGCGGTTAAAGAAGATACGGCACTTATCGTCGAAGATACACATGAAATACAAAGCAAATTACCAACTAATAAATTTATGGGTTCTTCTGACGGTGCTGATGATGACGCGACGCTCGACGATATTCTTGAAGATACTGGAACGACTTTAGAAAATAGACAGGTGGAAATACTTGCAGACGTTACTGGCCTCGCTGGCAACGCAATGGTAGGTACAGATAACGCAGCTTTAGCTTCTGTTTGTACTGAAGCTCGTCTGGCAGAATTAGATCCTGCCAATCTACCTACTGATGTTGCAGCGATACCAACTGTTATGATCGGAACAGATAATGCGGCTTTAGCTTCTGTTTGTACTGAAGCTCGTCTGGCAGAATTAGATCCTGCCAATCTACCTACTGATGTTGCAGCGATACCAACTGTTATGATCGGAACAGATAATGCGGCTTTAGCTTCTGTTTGTACTGAAGCTCGTCTGGCAGAATTAGATCCTGCCAATCTACCTACTGATGTTGCAGCGATACCTGCCGAGGTGTTAGCCGGTACTATTGAAGGAACGTTGACATTACAACAAGCTCTTAGTGTTTTAGTGGCTCTTGCTGCAGGTGAATGTGACGGTGGGGAAACTACAACGATACACTACCGTAATCAGGCAGATACAGTAAACAGGATAACACTGACAGTCGATACTGTTGGTGATCGTAGTGCAAGTGTAATTGATGTTACGGATCTATAATGTTACCAAAATTAGGACAACCTACTTATGGGTGGCCGACATATGGTTGGCCACTTTGGCCTACAACACTGAATGCACCTGCTTTCTTTGTGCGTTTTAATTATGCAACATCTGAGGTATTTACAGGCGACAATAACACTAGAGAACCAGTATTCTTTTCTCATAATACTGGTGACGTATTTGATATGACTGCAGAAACGAAAGGTTTTTAAATGTCTTGTTATAAAGTATATGTTGAGAGTGACACGCTATTCCAAATCACTGGACTACGTAATGCAATAACTAGTGCGTTACTTAATGCTGCGACAATCACTGTTCAATTATTTAAAAGTGGTGACAGTACACAAATTGGTACTGACATTACAATGACTGCTGTTGGCTCGGACGGTGATTATTGGTGTATATTACCTGACAGTAATACCATAAGCCCAAATGACAGTTATTATTTGATTGTAACAATCGTCGCAAGTGGATACACTGTTAAAAAGAAAATACAATTAACATCAGAATGGAGTAGCTAAAATGGCCGTAACATTAACAGATACAAATAGTTACGTCGCTTTAGAGGACGCTGAGATATATTTCAATGAACGACTAAATGTGTCTTCTTGGGATACTGCCGAAGAGGATGATAAAAAACGCTCTTTAATAATGGCAACTACTGCGCTTGACAATTTAAATTATACTGGCGAAAAAACAGATGCAGACCAAACATTACAATTCCCAAGATACGATGACGCAAGCATCCCAACAGAAATAGAACAAGCGACATATGAGTGTGCTTTAGCTCTCCTAGATGGTGTCGACATCGAAATGGAGAAAGAAGTGCTTAATGTAACAGAACAACGTATTGGCGGTGTCAAAGTAGGATATGACTCCGTAGTCCCGGCAGAGCATATTATCGCGGGGATACCAAGCTATAAGGCGTGGCTACTAATTAAGCCATACCTACTTGCACCGGATGATATTGAAATGTTCAGAGTGTAACCGAGTATATCGGGCGGCAGGTTAGAGGCACCCACCCTCTAACAACTGTCTGTAATTGAGTGGGGTCGGTAAAGAAATATGAAAGACATATTAGAATTGTTAGAACTTGTTCCTGCGTTCCCTTTCGTAGCCGTATATGACGGTGACAGCGACGGTGATGGGGGCGGTGACGGTGACGGTGATACTGGCGACGGATCTGGCGACGGATCTGGCGACGGTGAAGGTGGTGGATCTGGTGGTAAGACGTTTACGCAGGAAGAAGTAAACGGTCTTATGTCTAAAGAGAAGGCACAACACAAACGTATTATGCAACAGCGTATTGGTGAGTTAGAGAAGATCCGTTCTAACTCTAAGTTGACTGCTTCTGAGAATGAGGCTTTCTCCGCACAGATCAGTGATATGCAAAAGCAGATTGAGACTACGGAAGAGAAGTCAAGACGTGAACGTGAAACAACGGCTAAGAAGCATACCCGTGAGTTAACAGGTATCACTGAAGAGCGTGATACATGGAAGAGCAGATATACTGACTCTATCATACAGCGTTCATTGACTGATGCTGCTGTCGCAAATAACGCGTTTAATCCAGAACAAGTAGTTGCAATTCTACGACCGAACACTGAAGTTGTAGTTGAGACTGACTCTGATGGCAAAGAGACTGGTCGTTACAAAGCACAGGTTTTATTCAGTACAGTTGATGATAAGGATCAACCTATCACATATACTGAAGACCCGGCAAAGATTGTCAAGAAAATGCTTGACGAGGATCGGTACATGAATCTGTTCAAAAGCGATAAAGCTAATGGCCTCGGAATGAGAACCTCAACTGCAAGAAAATCGAAAGGCGTACCTAAAGATACCGCTGAATATATTAAACAGCGTAAAGATGGACGCAAAAACAGAATGAGACGATAAGGAGTCTATTTTGAAGTATTTTAATTTAATTGAAGCAACCTCTTTTACACCTGTATACGACACATTCGGTACACCAAGTACAGGCGTAACAAATTCAGAAAATGATCCGTTCATCCCTGAGACATGGGCCAACGAATCTATTGCTATCTTGGTTGAAAACCTTGTAGCTGCAAATCTCGTACATCGGGATTTCGAAAATCTTATCGCTAGATTTGGCGATGTTATTAATACGAGGAAGCCTGCTGAGTTCACGGCTAATCGTAAGACAGATTATGAAGACGTAACTATCCAGACGCCTGAAGCTACTAATGTTCAGGTTAAGTTGGACCAACATTATCACGTTTCGTTTATGATTAAAGACGGTGAAGATACAGTATCCTTCAAGGATCTGGTCGCTGAATATCTCGAGCCTGCAGTTATCGCAATTGCTCAAGCCGTTGACAAGGTTATTCTTGGTCAGCATGCTCAGTTCTTCGCTAATGCGAATGTAGCTGGTAAGCTTGGATTGCTCGCATCCGGTACTGCCAAGGATTATATCCTCGATACCCGTAAGGTTATGAATGATAATAAATGTCCTGTAACAGGTAGACGTTTTGTAGTTGGCTCAGACTCTGAGACAAGTATCCTTAAGGCTGATGACTTCACGTCTGCTGAAAAGGTTGGCGACAATGGTACTGCACTCCGTGAAGCATCTATTGGTTTCAAGCTTGGTTTTGACTTCTTCATGGATCAGAACATGTCTGAGTATACAAATACTGATACTGGTACCGCTGATGATATCAACAATGGTAATATTACTGCTGGCAGCACTATAATCACTATGACAGATAGTTCTGTTGTGACTGTAGGTGATATGATCACTATTGCAGGTGATATGACACCTCAGAGAGTTACGGCAGTTAATGGCACTACACATGCTGTCACAATCACGCCTGGTCTAAGGTATGATATTGCAGACGCAGCATCCGTTACTGTATATGACAGTGGTGCGATTGATCAGGGTACTTCTTCTTATGCCGAAGGTGGTACACCTAGTGCGTCAGGTTATCGCGTTGGATGGCATAAAGCTATTATGATTGATGGTTTGGCGTCTAATCCAGACACAAACGTCGGTCAGCAGATCTATATTGCTGGTACTATAGGCTACACCTACACTATCGTTAGTGTAGACTCGTCTGTCGCAGCTTCCTCACAGTCAGAGGTACAGCTTGATAGACCGCTTGAAGAGGCAGTCGCTGATGGTGCAGTTGTCAGTCTGTATCCAACTGGTAACTATAACTTCGCGTTCCACCGCAATGCGATCGCTTTTGTGACTCGTCCTCTGGCTATGCCACGACAAGGCACAGGTGCTCTCGCAGCAGTCGTGAACTACGAGGGTATTGGTCTCCGTGTATGTATTACCTATGACGGCACGCGTCAGGGTCACCTTGTTACTGTAGACTTGCTCTGTGGTGTTAAGGTACTCGACACGCAATATGGTGCGGTCATGTATGGTTAGTGTGGCTTGTTATGGGGTGGGTATATACCCACCCCATAACTCAATGGGAGGCACCTATGGAGTCAATATTAAAAAATATTGTAGTACCTCTTGTAGCCGATTATGGTATACCGTTGGCATTAGTTGTGTTCTTTGTCTGGAGAGATTATAGGCGTGAAGCTAGTCTTTCAGGAACGATACGTAAATTGGAAGACGAGATGCGTACAATCTTAAAAGAACAAGTAACAAATGTTACGCGAGCACTAACTAATAACACAGCATGTATGCGAGAGCTTGTTGGGATGCTAAGAACACGTCCTTGTATTGCTGAAGAGTTAGCTGAAGCTATTATACAAGGTAACCTCAAAGGGTTTCCAGATGGGGAAGACACATGAGTAAAGTAAGATTTCTACGATCAACTATCTATAAATTGAAACGTCGATATGGTGCTAATGCAGTTTTTAAACGTATTAATACTAAAGAGGCCACAGATTATACCACAGGTGTAATCCCAGATCATTATATAGATGAGAAGAAAGTAAGAAATGTTATTCTGTTACCTTTTGCATTATCCCGCAACTTTTCATATGATCTTTCATATATCGCAGCAAACAAGAACTTTACATATGGTGGTTATTATGATACAGATGTTTCTACTATCATTTGTGACAAACGAGATGTAAAGTGTATGACTATTGACCCAGATACTTGGGTCGAAATAGATTGTATACGTTACCAAATTAAAAAGGTACAAGCATCTTATTTTGACGACACTGTACTTATTATTCAAATAACTGAAACGAAAGGTGAACGATGAGCGTAAGAGACCACATGCCACTATGGGTATTTGCTTCAGCGTGTAAACATTTCACTGATAGTATATCAGGTATAGACGTCCATGTAGAGGGCGAAGATCGCAGTAATCTTGACGAGTCTGACTGGTGTGAACTACGTATTGATGGTCCTTGGATTATTGACGTATCTCGTGATGTTATACAAGTTAAGTCTGAGATCAATGTACTGATAGGTACAGTTATGCATAAGAATGATCTATATAGAGAATCAGTCAATCACACAAAGATAATGCCAGCATTCGTAAGCTTCCCAGTACATAAGTATGGACCCGCAGATGACGCGGAGAATGACGGTACTTGTGTGGGTAGGTTTGTGTTAGAACCACTACGTGATTTAAAGCAAAGGGTGGAAATTGCTCGGTTCGGGCAAGTGACACCTGATGTTCGATTGTTGCAATCAACAATCGAAGGACATTTTCAAATGACAATTTTTGTCTAGGAGTAAATAATGAGTCAAAGAAGTATTAGAGACGGCGAACTTAAGATTAAGGACGGCGGCTCCGAAGAATTAACAATCAGAATCGGCGAGGGTAACTTCACGTGGAACGAGCGGAGGAACGTAGAATATACGCGTGACCGTGGCGTTATCGCGGAAGTTAGACTCGGCGATGACGAAGCTACTGAGGTGAGTTTCGATTTCATCTGGGACTGGATCTCAGACGTTACTGGAACTGCAACTATCGTTGAAGCACTTAAAGGTACTGCAAGTGGTTGGGTCAGTGCAGGCGATGCATGTGAACCATATGCCGTCGACCTCGAACTGTATATCCTGCCTGACGAATGTGGTAGTATTGATGAAACATTAACATTTAATGAGTTCCGTTGGGAAACTATTAATCCCGACTTACGTGCAGGCTCGATATCAGCTTCTGGTCGATGCATGTCTTATGCAGCAACAGCCTAACTATTAGTTAGCCACACTAACCATTTTTACTATAGGAGTAAACAAATGAAGATTAACGGTAAGAAAATTGATGGACCAAGTTTAGATTATGTAGTATTTCCACGCCCGGAAGGTGACATAGTATTCACAATCTCGTGTGTGCTGGACTACGAACCATTCACAAAACTTTGTCCATTACCTGAGCCACCTAAGATACAGCATCGAGGTTCAACTGAATGGATACCCAATTTTGAAGACGATAAATATATAGAAAGTATAAGACATTTCAGTGAGAAACGAACACACTGGATGGTACTTATTTCATTGTCAGCGACACCTAATCTAGAATGGGAGACTGTTGATATGATGGACTCCAGTACTTGGGGTAATTATGTCGATGAGTTGACACAAGGTGGATTCACAGATGCACAAGTGGCAAAAATTATTAATTCAGTTTCTGCGATTAATGGGTTAAATGAACGCATGATGGAGGATGCTAAGAAACGTTTTTTAGCTGGGAAACTGGCAGACGAGCTACAAAACTCCCAGGAGGTAGAACGCCCCAGTACATAATGTGGCGGGTATGTGAGAGATTTTGTTTGCGTCCACCAGGAATCAAAGAAAATTGGGACGATAATACCCCTTGGGATCTCGCTCAGTTAATTAGTTATGAAAATATTCGTGGTTATGAAGAAATAGAATTAGCTACTATTGGGAAGATGAGTAATGTCTAGTAACAAACCATTTATTCAAGCACGCATGGAACTTGATCTATTAGATTTTGACATAGATAATTTCCACAAGGGGTTATTTGATTGGGGTAATCGTCTTATACGTAAAGCAGGTCAAGCCTTTTGCCAAGAGATTTACAATAATGTTCCTGTTTGGTCAGGTATGGCTCTAGCTTCGTTGAAACCGTTAGCTAGAGCCGTAGGTTTTGCATTAGTGGTGACACCGAAAGAGGATGCCCCTGATCGTCGTGCACTCGGTGAGTCCCTCGGCAATACACATCCCCTAGAAACTAATCACACATCTGGAACAGCAAATATGGAGTTCTCATTTAATTGGTCAACAGATGTTGAACACTTCAATATTCATGACCAACGTAAAATGACTTTAAAAAATCCAAATGCAGGACGTACAATGGCAAATGGAAAAGTATCCCCTGCATGGCGAGCAGTAGAGAAAGCACAAGAAGCAGCAGAGGCTGTTATAGATAAAGGCATGGACAGCGTGCCTAAGCCTACTGATTATATGGTAAGACGACAAATTACATACGACCCAGAACGTGGCGGATCTATTAATCTAGGGTATTAAATCGGAGAAATTATGGCAGGCAAAAAACAAGTAGTCACAACCGTCTTAGAAGTTAAAGAGGGTAGTAAAGGTATATCCGGAATGTCCCGTACGATGAAAACGGAGTTGACGGGTATTGCTAGGGCTACGGGTGCATTTAATGACGCCATGAAAGGCACACAAAAAGCCGTCGACCTAACACTGACGAGTGGGAAAAGATTTGTGGGTATCTTGGAAAAGATTACTAACAAAAATGAAAACTTACGTATTGTCAGTGGTAAGGTTATTCAGTCATTTAAAAATCAAAAGGTGGCCCAAGATGCATTAACTAAAGCACAGGTTATGGCTTTAGAGGCTAATAAAAAACTTACATTAGCTAAGCAAAAAGATGAAGCTGTGGCTACGTCTAAGAATAAAAAAATTATTGCACGTGAGCGTGAAGCTTTAACTAAAGCAGAAGCACTGGCACATACATATGACGCTCAACGTACTGCATCACTAAAAGCACGTTATTCTAAAGAAGAAGCGTTAGCATATGCACATCAAAATAAATTAGTTACACGAGCAAAAGCACGTTACACAAAAGATGAAGCACTGGCACATGCACACAATAATAAGTTAAATGCACGTAAACGAGCTGCGTATGATAAAGCAGAAGCACAAGCACGTGCTGCACATGCACGCATATCAGCGGCGACACAAAAGACGTCTAAATCTACACAGAAATTTGCCACAATAACACAAAGTGCAGTACAGAATGCAATACTTTCTTGGAAAAGTTTAGAGCGTGTTTTATTGGTACATGTTATTAGACGTGCATTCCATCAATTATTAGCCACTACACGACAAGCAGTCGAGATGTTACAACGTCTGCATACTTCTATAGTTGAGATTCGTACAATCAGTCAAGGTATGCCTGCAGCGATGGGTTTGTGGGAAGAATCACTACGCAATGTTTCCGACGCTTTTGGTATTGATATTATTGACGAGGCAAATGCGAGATACCAGATACTATCTAACCAAGTTGCTGACGGTGTTCGACAAACAGAGATGTTCAGTGTCGCGACAGCAAAATTTGCAAAGGTTACTAAATCAACCGCTGAAGAAGCAGTAAATGTATTAACTGCGGCGATAAATGCCTATGGTTATTCTGCAGAAGACGTCACTAAGGTATCAGGTATACTATTCAAGTTGGTGGAGTTTGGTCGCGTTAGGATTAGTGAGATTTCAGAAAGCTTAGGTCGTGCCGCTGTACCTGCTGCACAGTTAGGCATCAGCTTAGAAGAACTTTCTGCTAGTATAGCAAATATAACTATTCGAGGAGTCAAAGCTACAGAAGCCATGACACTTGTACGCGGTATAGTTATGAAGTTAAATAAGCCAACAGGCGATATGGAAGAGCTCATGCTTAAATGGGGTGTCTCTTCTGGTGAGGCGATGATAGCTACTTATGGATGGGCAAAATCGCTTAAGATGTTATACGAGGAGACAAAAGGGTCTTCAAGTGAAATAGCTAATTTATTCGGCCGTATTAGACCTGCAATGGGTATGTCTGCTTTACTTGCCGACCTAGACGGCTTCCAAGACGTCCTAGATGAGTTTGGTGAATCTGCTACCTTAGACTATCTAGCGGCACTAGACGACCAGTTTAAGTCAACAGGTGAAAGAACAAAAATAGCGTTTAACCAACTTAAGAATTATGTACAAATAGGATTAGGTGAGGCAACGTCATCCGCGATTCTTAGCATAACAGATAGATTTAAAACATTTGAGAAACAGCTGGACGGCACACAAAAAGAAATCGCAGGTCTAGTTAATATATTCCAATTTGCTGTCAAATATGGTAAGGCAGCTATAGCACTATTGAGTGTTAAGATGTTAATGCACTCTAAGGTACTTCATGGTCTTATTTTAACGTACCAGAAGTATCATATGTCTTTAGTTACTTCACGTTCCTTAATACTGGCTAACCAAAAAGCTACTGTTCAACATGCTCTAGGTGTGTCACTACTAAAGGGTACACTAGCATCTATGGCAGCCACAGCAGCACCGATGATAGGTATTATGGCCGCAATTTGGGCTGTTGGTCAGATACAAACATGGCGTGCAGAGATAAGACAAGCTAGTAATGACTTAATTGAAATGGGTAAATCTTCATTTGAAGCTACAAAAAAGCGTAGACTTGCTTCAAGAATGGGATCAGAAAGTGCTAGTGGACCGATAACTGACTTTAATTTAGAAGCCAGGGCATCACTTAAGGGGTTAGCACGTCGAGGTACACAAGAAGTCATCGCTATGGCTGAGAAGCTAGAAGAAAAACTAGATAATATTGAAGAAAAGCAAAAGGAAATTGTAAAATCTTTTACTAAACAAGTAAAAAGTTCTGCTAACTCTATCAGTGAAGTATATAAAGCGTTACAAGATGAAATTAAAGCCACCGCAAAACTTGTTGAAGATAGTATAGAGAAACAAAAGCGTGCTGCACAAGATGTTAAAGATATTATCTTTGGTTACGAACAAGAAGCTCGCACACCTCAAGAGAAACTTAGAGCATTAAAAGGCCAAGCATCAAATGAACTAGGTACATTAAAAAATTCCAAAGATATTGATGAACGTCGTAAGGCATGGGACAGATATGTACAGATAATAGATAAAGTCCGTTCTGCTGAGATTGATCTCAGAGAATCACAAATAAAAAGCTCTACAGATAACACTAATAAAACTATACGTCAACAGAATATATACAATAAGCAAATATTTGATCAGATGAATCAACGAAGACGTAAAATGGGTATGGCACCCATGCCGTCTTCAATGTATCAAAAACAGGATGAAGTAGAAGATCCCGGTCTGTCCAACAAAGAGATTCAGAAAATCAATAAGCAAATCAGTGCTGACTTAAAAGCTGCGGCGTCAATATACGATACGGCTGAAGCTGGTTTCCAGACACAGCAAGACGAGATCATACAAGCAGCTAAAGACGCGATTAAAGACTTAAAAGATTTCCGCGACGAAATGGTTGAGCTTGGTATCGAGATTGGCGGCACAGCTGGTAAAGCTATTAAAGACGCTTTTGCTTCAATCGATCTAGCTGATACAGAGAAGTTAGTTGGAGACTATATAGCTCAGTTGAAAGCAACTGGTTCCATAGCTGATGCTGCCTTTAAAGAGCCTCTTACAAAAGCCGCGTCTGAGTTTACCTCAATCGAATTAGCTGTATCAAATACGACAAAACAAATTGAAATGTGGGCGTCGTCATTAGAACTCGCTGCCATTGCCGCTAAGGATATTACAGCTTTAATGGCAAAGCAGAAAACAGCTTCTGCAGAGGTACAAAAAGATATAGAGTCCGCTAATGCTAAACAGCAAGATACCGCGACAAAGTTTAGTGAGGTAGCAGAAAAATTAGATAAAATACGCCCCTTTGGTAAATCAGAGAATGCTTCAGAACTCGAACGTGTGGCCAGGGTATTAAATGATACCGGTGCGTCAGCAGAAGCTGTAGCTGAAGCACTTGAAGACGCACGCAGTGTTGTTGGGACACTTATTAGTGGTCTTAGTGAATCATCAGATACATTAGGTTATATTGTAGAACAGTCTGGTGGTATGGGTATCCTTGGGGCTTTCATGGGTGTAAAGGGTGCAGATAAGAGAGTTGATGCTATTACTGGTGCGATTAATACCATCATGGAAGGTATTAAAGTTGCAAAGGAATCTATAGAAGAGAAAGCCGCAGCAGAAGAACGTAAAACTGCAATAGATGAAGTCGTACAAAGTATAGATGGTATGTCATCCTCAGCGGAAGCTGCTGGTGAGGCTCTATCTAATGCAGCTAAAAAAGGACTAACTGACTTCCAAGCGTTTACAGACGAATTACTTTTCGCGGATATGCTGTTACAGAACATTAGCGACTGGACTGGTGGGGCGTTTAAGGCTTTAGGTCAAACACAGACGGAAGCACAAGGCGGAGCCATTCATGCAGCTATGGGACAGTTCATCCCACAAGGCACTGACACAGTGCCAGCTATGTTATCACCTGGTGAGTTCGTTATGAACAAAGCGTCAACAGCACAGTTTATGAACCAACTTGTACCAATGAATTACTCACAGAACATGGTGAGATTTGCTGAACCAAATAATTCTATGCAATTCGGCGATATAAATGTTACTGTGCAGGGTGGTCAGAATAATCAACAAACTGCTCTAGAGATTGGTAACGCTTTACGTAAAGAGATTCGACGTGGGAGGTTAAGTCTATGAGTGTAACATTTACTGGGACGGGCAGCTTAGTGCTGCCCAACCCAGAATTTGGTGATAGTGAATATAATGATCAAAAGAATATCGTTAATCGTACACGTGGTGGCCAAGTATTGGTTTTTCCTGGTGGTGCGTCTTTTGTTAGTGGTGGTGCGGCACGCCCTGTGACTAGGAGAATATCCTTGACGTGGCGTCATCTCAGTAAGACAGAAAAGGCAGCGGTACACGCATATCTGCTCAATAATCTTGGCACTCTACAGGCCGTTAATGATCATCGTAGTGAGACGTTCAATGCCATAATTTTAACACCTGATGCAAATATAACTGCGGAGGGGCGTGAGATATGTGATGGCGACAAAGGTCAGAGAAGCGTGTCCTTAGAATTAGAGGTGGTAGTATGAGTTTTATATTTAATGGTGTAACATTACCTAGCCCTGACTGGGGTAATACTCAAGCTTTAAGAGCAAAACAACATGTTCATAGATCATTATCAGGTAAGTATTTTACTTTTGTTAGTAAACCATACCACCAAACACAATATGTTGAAACCCTCTATAACTTAAAATATACTTTTTCTAACATATCGTATAATAAATATTTAGAATTACGTGCCTCGCTTGAAAGTGTGACAGGACAGATAAATATTACTGACCACGAGAGTGTGGTATGGATTGTTAGTCTATTGTCGACCACAACATCAGTCGTCTTTGAGTCACAGGGAGAAGCATGTACTGGTCACACAACACGCTTCTTAAATGAACGTGGAACAATAACATTAGAACTTGAAGGGTGGCAATTTTAATGGCCAAGACTATACCAACCAATGCAGCTACGGAACTGGCTAAACAGTATGGTAGTGAGCCTCAGATTATTGTCAAAGCAGAGTGGAATGATGGTGCTAATCCTAAATATTACTCAGACCTGAATCATACTAATAGTCCACTACCTTTGATTCTAGACATCAGCGGCTTTGACGAGTCATTTAATACCACCAACACCACAAATGTTGGTGTTGTCACTATATCGTTATCCGACGTAGGTGACGCAGTGTCTGACGATGTTAATACATATAATCTATATGCCACGCAGTTCATAGTATATTTAGTTTATCCAACGTTAACAAATATGGCAGACTGGGTAGTATTGATGAAGGGTAAAGGCTCAGGCCCGCTAACATGGGATGAGCACAATCGTTCTGTCTCATTTTCAATCACGCCCAATCAACATTTTGATACTGTTGGTTTCTCGTTACGTGACGATGACGAGGTTGCCGCTTCTGCAATCAACCCTATGGATGATGCTGTGGGACAACCTTACCCCATTTGTTGGGGTAATCCCCTACGTGTCCCTGCACTCAAGATACAGGAGCCTTTCCACGCTACGGTCGAGGAAGACTTGATCATAGACGATACAATAGGACAAACAATTAAATTGAATTATGAAACCGGATCAGCACCAGCGGGTCCACAGACATTTGTAATCGCTAATTCTAAATGTACTGGCACAATCTCTGATGATATATTATCTGTACCAGTCGGTAATATGAATCAGACATGGTATACTAATATTGCTTTTGCTACAAGACCACTTGTTGGCGTAGACCCCGACACTAACTCGCGTAACATCATGTGGGTATCTTCAGCAGCTACAGAATTGGCTGGTAAATACTGTTATACTGGTACTAATTATCAGCGATGTGTCCATCAAGAGGGTACGAAATGCTGGTTCTTAAATGACTGGTATGACTCCGCTGGATCACAACCTGCGATGTTTACTGAAGTTAAGGGTCTACCAGATGAGTCTTGGGCAACATATGAAAGTGTCTTTAGGGCTGTATCTTGGTTCACTGCTGGTGCGGAAGTGTATTGGTTTGATGACGTTGTAACAACATCTGTGTATGTTTTTAACTTGTTCCCATCGTCATCACAGGTAGTTAGTCCTAATAATGACGTAGCTGAGGTAATGGCTTATCGGACATTTGGTGTCAAAGACGAGAAAAAGTTAGCTGCCGTGCCGTCTGATCGTCTTGATATTGAACACGACTACCCATTACCAGACAGATTCAAGACTGATCATCCTGATGCACCAACTGTATGTTCTGTTGTCAAAATTAACAAACCATTATTTCAATATGAGGAAGAGAAATGGGACGATAGTGTAATCTATGTTTCACATTGGTGTCACTCTGATAACTTAAGACGTAACCCTGCACAGATAATAGAAGATCTTATTGACTACTATGCACCTGACCTTAGTGTTGATAGTACGTCATTCACGGCTGTCAAAACTAAATTGGCAAAATTCTTGATGAGTGGGTGGATAGCAGATGAAATGAATCTGTGGGACTTGATCACACAAATCGCATTACAGGCACGTTGTGCAGTTTACCTCCGTAATGATACTGTGTATATACAATATCTTTCAGAGAAACCCACAGCCTACGTAGGTAGCTTTGACGCTACCAGTACACTTGAGGCGTCAATGTCAATGGAGTTGTCACCTGATACAGATATTGTGACATCAATAAAAGGTTCGTGGGTCTTAGAAGGATCACAGGATAAGCCTTTTGAAATAATTAAAACTGCACGTGTTGGTCTCTATGGTAGTAGAGAAAGCAATATAAATTTCTTTATGTACAGTAGTGCTGAATTAGTTGAGAAAACCATGGAGTTCTGGTTGAACAGATCATCACATATTTGGCGAAACCTTAAAGTAGAGTCAACAATACATGATAATATTAGTGTCGATGCAGGCGACTATTGTGATGTTTATTATCCAAATATTCAGCCACTTGGGGAAGGCACCCATCTCTTTGGGCAAGCTACAGGGTTATCTTATGATACATTAACACATAAAATAAATTATACACTTTGGACACCTGTTGCTTATGGTTTTGGTGATCTAACAGATACAGACGCGTGGCTTAGTGATGTGGGTGCTGTATTACCTAGTGACCCAATAGCTGGTAGGGCACTAGTGGATTACATACCATTAGTATATCGTGTAGTTGACCCAGCTGAGTTCTCAACAAATGTCGATACTACACCAGAACCGGGATTCAGCTATGTGTATTTTGGTTATGTAAGTAGCTATAGTGGCACAACACTGGTTGTTGATCTATATGATAAAGACGGTAATAAATATACTTCAGGTGAATATTATCATGTTAATGTCACTGTGTTATCTACTGGTGGGACAAATGTTGATTATAATGTACCTTGGATAAAGGCGGGTATGTATATCCAATTAGTACAAATTAATGGTGTTTATTATTATACTGGTGGATTAGCGACATCAGTTTACAGGGGATAATATGTCTTTTGAATTGTTTGGTAAATTTGTTAATAATAGTAATCTTGAGGAGTTCGAGTGGGAGGATCCATGTGGTGGTCCTCCCTTGCTCGGACGTTGGCTCAATGATACTAGTGATGTAGAGATGCCTGTGCTTGATTTGGCAAATCTAGAAGTTGGAATATGTGAACCAGATGATAACTATTTTGTCAATGTCTTAGATATTGAGAACCCTGTTCTCTTATTCGAAGATTATGACACATTAGAAGAGTTACAAGCTGGTTGTTGTGAGGAGTCATCTAGTTCTAGTAGTTCTAGTAGTTCTAGTAGTTCTAGTAGTTCTAGTAGTTCTAGTAGTTCTAGTAGTTCTAGTAGTTCTAGTAGTTCTAGTAGTTCTAGTAGTTCTAGTAGTTCTAGTGGTTCTAGTAGTTATAGTGAGAGTGGTGTCAGTTGTCAAGATTGTGGGGCAAATGTCACACCAAAATTTTTACGTGTGACTTTCGAGGATATAGAAACATTTGCCAATGATACTTGTATTGATTGTGGTGGAATAAGTGGATGTGGTGTTGTGTCTTATACCGGTGGTATTAACCCGAATCAATCGTATGTCTTGGAACAAGATGGGTCCGATCCATGTGTATACACTTATGATTTTGATGTAAATATCATACAAAATCTTTATGCGGGATTAGACGAGGATTGTTCAACTGTTATTGATACAGAAACAGCTACGCGGATGCGTGTAGCTGTTATGGCTGATGGTATTCCAAGTACTATATACTTTACACAGATAACCGGCGATGCTAACATAGTTTATTTTTACGCAACCTATTTACCAACTATAGGTTGTGTTGGTACCGTTGATGAGCCAAATGATAATCCAACAGCGGGTATAACTTTAGGTTGTTCGGAGCCACCAGGATGTGTCCCATATTATACGGCATATCTTGGAACTGCTACAGTGGAGGAACTATAATGGACTGTAAAAATTTTAAAGGTGGGTACTGTGAGAAGATTAATACACATGTACCACGAAGCTGGTGCCTAGAACGTTGTCAATATGGAAAGAATCTAATTGTAGCTAAGAAACAAAGTAAGAAACCGACGATCACGCAGATGGGAATACATTTTGCTAAAGCCATGACCAAATGGATTAAAGCTGGCGTACCAGTATGTAGTAAAGAGGAATATGTTAATAGACGTAAGATATGTGCAGAATGTCACGATGGTCGATCATGCCCAATATGTGGATGTCAATTATGGGCTAAGACTGCACTAGAAACGGAGAAGTGTCCAAATGGCTTATGGTGATTTCGTACCCATTGAGGAACCAAAAGTTAAGCCACAAATATTCACACCCAATATTGAAGGCTTCTACAAAGATCAATCAATATTCTTAATATGTAATGGTCCCAGTATTAATGACATGAATATTGTACCATTAGATACACGACAAACATTCGGTATCAATAATGGCGGCATACTCCGACCCAAGTTCTGGACTGCCCAAGATGCACATGGGAAGTTTCTAGACTGTATTTGGGACGATCCAACAATAATGAAAATAGTCCCACATCCAAGAGCCAGACAAAGGGGTGGGTGTCCCAGTATGGTATATCATGAAAAGTCAAGCAGATGTGACGCATCTACTTGGTTAGATGATGACTGTATTTGTTGGGGTGTACCTAGTAGTGATGGACACAAACTAAACACTATGGTGGCCGCATTACATATAATATACAAACTTGGCTTCAGGACTGTATATATTATTGGTGCAGATTTCAACATGATAGCAGAGGATTCATATTTTTTTGAGGAACGTGGTAAAGCGAATAGTAATAACAATCTGTATAATTTAACCAATGCTTATCTAACTAAGCTAGACACTTACTGTCGAGATAGAGGATATAATATTTATAACTGTACTGATGGCGGGAATCTAACTGCATTTAGACGCTTAGAATATATTAAAGCTCTTCAAGCAACTGAAATTGAGGCAACACGGGAGACATATAGGATGTACAACCCAGAACCTAAAGGTATTCTCTACTACTCACATAATATATTAGATGGTACGCCACTTAATGATGCCTGTCGTGATAGTCTAAATGTTGGATTACCAATAACGTCGGTAACACATACACCAATAGAATTAGGGCGTAACATTATTTTTGATGGTAGGCAAAATTTAGGTGCAATGATTGAGCAAATCATATTAGGTCTTGAGTCTATAACGGATAAATATGTTTACTTTGTTGAGCATGATTGCCTATATCATCCCAGTCATTTTGACCATGAGACAGATGGTATAACCTATAATACTAATATGTGGAGACTATGTCCCCTTGGTTACCGTAAGTGCCCTGATAGAGCGCCTGTGCTATCTACGTGTTCTGGACCAAGAAAAATTTTACTTGCTGCTATGCAAAGTAAACTGGTCTGTTACAATGCTAGGAAAGAGAAGTACAAAAACCATAAATATGTTAAAATGATCTACGAGCCTGGCCGTAGTGACAGACTGAAATTTAAAACCTATGCATCTGAGCAACCTTGTATAGACGTCAGACACAATAGAAATTCGTCTGGTCGAGGATGGAGTAAGCGTAATACATTTATTGATGATCTACCTTACTGGGGTTCGGCGGATTCATTACGTAGGAGTCTAGATATATGTTAATTTATACAGCAATATATGGTAAGTATGATAAGTTATTTGAACAACCAGATATTGGAGTTAAGTATATATGTTATACTGATGACCCTAATCTTAAGTCTGACTGCTGGGATATACACTATATACCTTCTACACTTAGTTCTGTATACGCTGCAAAATATTGGAAACTACATCCACCAGAGGACGAGTCAATATGGATTGATGGTAGTATGGAAATAACCAATCCTAATTTTGTTAATATGTTAACGAAATATGTAGACAAAATAGGCTTCTATCCCCATAATCGTAGAACAAGTATTAAACAAGAAATAAAAACTTTAAAAGCTATTGGATTCAAATCAGATTTTGACCAACAGTATTCAGGATATATTAACGAGGGATTCACAGATAACAAATTATTTTGTGGCGGACTCATTGTTAGACTAGAGAGATGTGAAGAATTCAATCGGGTATGGTATAACGAAATATTACGTTGGTCACCACGTGATCAGCTAAGTCTGACTTATGCCCTTTGGAAAACACAGACGCCTGTGAGTAAGATTAAACTTAAGATGTACTCTGGTGATCCACACACTATACATAAACATAAACGTAGGAGAATAAAATGTTAACAGTATTTAGTTTCACTAACGGACGTAGTACACATGAGTGTAGTGTTAAAAGTCTGTGTGGTGCTGATCATGTTCTCCTTAAAAATATGGATTACACTGCTGCGTTAGAAACATGTGTATATACATGCCAGACTGATTTCTTTTTACGTCTTGATGACGATATGTTTTTACACCCACAAGCCTTAGAGTATGTTATGTATACTGTTAATAAATCACCTGAGAATATAGGTATGTTCTTTTGGTATTTATGGGAAGACTATACACAAACAATATGCCAAGCTATAAAGATCTATCGTACAGAATCTATGCGTGATATTGGTGGGTTCAAGTTTTTACCTAGTGGTAAAACAGATATAGCAACTTTAAAAGCATTAAAAGATTCAGGATGGGGAATATACGAAGATAAAAGTATTATAGCAATACATGCACGCGGAACTAAAAAGGAGACTGTTGACTATTATAGGCTTTGGAAAAAGAGATCTAAGACGTATGAGAAACATAGTTATCATGAGTCATTACAATACTCAAGATCCACAGACTATCAGTATTCATTACGTAACGAGTTTCTTATGGATTTAAATACACGGGAGGGTACGGCTTTTGCGAAATATAATATTCGTACAACCTAACCAGATAGGCTTAGATGTATTACCTATACAGTGGCAGAAAATTGCACATAGTAAGCGTAAACGTAAACGTGCTTTACCTATAGGTATGTTCTACTTGATGGTTAATATTGGTATGCCAATACAGTATATAGATAATTATATGTCACAGTTATCTAATAGTGAATTAGCAAAACATTGTATTGACACAGTCGGACCAGAGGGTCTTGTATGTTTTGGTGGCACTTGTTTCGAGTGGCTACAAGCTAAACAAGTGGCCAATTTAGTGAAACAGAAGATGCCACAAATCAAAACAATATATGGTGGACCAAACGCCAAGGCTAGGCCAAACAAACATGCCAAGTATTTTGATCATATCTTCACGTGTGGTGAAGACTTCTTAAAATACATGGGGATGGATGATAACTTGAAAATATGGCCTACGATGTTGGATATAAAACGACGTCACCCAAATATAGACTTAAGGTATTATGCACACAATAATATTTTTTCAGGTCATGGTTGTCCATTCAATTGTAGATTTTGCGCATCAAAGTATATCAATAATAGACAAGTGTATTTTAGACCTGTCGATAATATTATTACCGAGATCAAACAATGTGGGCATAAATATATTATATTCCGTGAAGACAATTTTATTATAAATAAAGATAGGTTAAAATTACTTTGTCGAGAGTTAGCACGATTAGGTGTCAAATGGGAATGTCAAGCTAGGGTTAGTAGTCTAGATAGTAAGACTATTAAATTATTGAAAGACTCAGGTTGTGTGTTAATTAGTTGTGGTTTTGAGTCAGCATGTGACGCAACCTTAAAATATATTGATAAAGGGCATACAGTGTCAGATATGAATAATGTTATTGAATTATTCAGAAAACATAATATGTATTATACTGGTGGATTCATCGTAGGTCTACCCAATGAAGGTAAACAAGAAGTAAGGACTACTATAGACTTTATCAATAAGTTGCGAACAGACCCATTGTCACGTGTACCAAGTAAGCCTGTACAATTCTTAGGTCTACCCGTTTCTGATTTATACTTTGAAGTTATTAAGCAAGATCTGGTTAATTATAATTGGTGTGATGGTGAATTACTGTTGTGTGATACAGGACATATTAAATTTGGTGACGTTGAAAGGATGATACATGAAGGATAATTTTGAGATATCTACAGGTTATACTTCTAGAGACAGTATTAAATATAAAGATATGCTTATATCTACAATATCATACCAGGAAAAGGTATATCAACGGGCTAAGGAACTAGCGGAAGAAAATACACATAATAGAATATTGGACGTGGGATGTGGCTCTGGAGAAAAGCTGCTCAGGTATTTTGGTGGGTCTAATACTATTGGTATTGATGTGCAGAAAACGGTCGTGCAATTAAAAGAGAAGTATCCTAAACGGGTATGGTTATCTTGTGATGACACTTTACAATTTAATGTTGACTTGGTTATTATTGCAGATGTTATTGAACACATTAAAAACCCTGACGATACTCTACGTTGGTTGAATAGTCTAAATGCTACATGTATTATATCAACACCAATAGGTAATGGGCCTGGCCCACCTAATAGTAAGTTTCACTATCGAGAGTGGTCAGTTAATGAATTTAGAAAATTCATATCTAGATATTTTAATATATCAGAACACGTTATATTTAATAATGTAGATCACACGTCACAGTATGTTATTATGGAGCCAAAATGAAACTCACAATGATTATGAATACTACTGGTCACCACCCACACCTCATATCCCAAGCCGTAGGTTCATTCCTAGCACAAACAGAACAATGTAAGTTGATGATTAATTGTATACATCCTGATGGTCTGCATCTGGATAAAGAGTATGATAACATAACTATAAATAATATTAAGCCATTCAATAAATACCCTGAACAAATAGCCTGGGGTATCAGTCAGGTTGACACACCTTATTGGTGTGTATTAGACTCAGACGATTACATTCTACCTTGGCATGTTGAGCAACTATTAGAAGGTATTAAGTATTGCAAGCAGATGCCACTGGTATCATGCCATGCTGTAGGTTGTGATAAGTATTGGCAGCTTGAGAATGGTGGTGTGAGTAAACATTCTTCTGGTGGGTGGTGGAGATTAGCTTTCACAATTAGAGATAATGAATGGCTTAAAACAACAGCCAGACAGTTCCAGACAACATATGCTTATGATAGCTTCTTATTCAAAAGAACACAGTGTAAAGTCATAATGGATACAAAGCCATCTTATGTATATAGATTAGGTGAATCATGGCATGTATCCCAACGTGGAGATATACCTAAGTTTAAAGAATTACCTGTAATAATTCCAGAGGTTAATGATGTTATACTACTTCTATGCAACTGAACATCCACAATACTTGGCAGCTATGCGACAACTTAAACGTGATTTAAATACACTAGGACTACCATATATTTATGATACGTATAAACACTTAACACGTTTTGAGAATTTATTATTACGTCCAGCTGTGCTGCTGGAGACACTGAAGAAACATATGTGTCCATTAGTGTCACTTGATGTAGACTGTCGTGTATTGGACGTACCAGTTTTTGAGGCATATGATATTGCTTGTCGGATGTACAATGGCAATACACCAATACTGGGTACACTATATCTTGAGCCAACCGAACCAGTTTTTTGTTTTCTACATGAATGGTATCATGAGATGATACGTGATGGGCGTAACCAACAGATACCATTCAGAAAATTATATACTGACTCTAAATTGAGGAAGGGAATATTACCAAATGAATACGCTGTATTAAAAGAAGAGGGTGAAGTATTCGATCATCCTGTAATTGTACATGATTATATTAGTAGGCACATATGAATATTAAAACCACGATAGCGAAAGAAGAAGTATTACAGTTCCAGGAGACACCGACACGCACACTTGCTAGTAAATTATTAAAAGAGAATCCTACTGTATATATGGATTTTGAAGACGCACGTAATGCAGTACGACGTGCTCGCAGGGGTAAGAGGATGAAAATAAATCCATTCGACGCTTTACCTGAGGGATTAAGGGATTTTGTTGATTGGGAGCCTTACTGTATCCAAGAACAAGTTGGTCTGATTATATCTGATCTACACGCACCCTATTATAACAAAAGAGCACTTATCACCGCGTTAGAATATGCTAAGAATATTGGGATCAGCTTCATCTTATTTATGGGTGACTGTATGGACTTTCATTCGGTAAGTTTTTGGGATAAAGATCCACGCAATCGAGACTTCCAGAAAGAGATAGACTTAGCTCAAGATATATTTGATTCAATCCGACAGACTTTCCAAGATGTGGCAATGTATTATCTGTTAGGTAATCACGAGGAAAGACTCGAACGTTATCTACGTGTGAAGGCACCAGAGCTATTAGGTTATAGAGCGTTAGATATGTCGGAAATTATTGACGCACGTTATTATGATATGAAAGTTATTGACCAAAAGAGGATTGTGAAAATCGGAGACCTCAACTGTGTGCATGGGCATGAGTTCGGTAGGTCAATATCTAATCCAGTTAATGCTGCACGTGGGTTATATCTGCGTGGAAAAGAGACTGCAATATGTGGTCATCATCATCATACGTCAGAACATACAGAGAAGAGTATGACAAATAAGATTGTATCGTGTTGGTCAATAGGATGTATGTGTGATCTACGTCCAGAATATTTACCAATGAATAAATGGAACCATGGTTTTGGTATTGTAATACGTACTGATGATGGCTTCCAAGTACTAAATAAGAAAATTATAAATGGAAAGGTTTACTAATGAAGTTAGCTGGTAAATATGGATGTAAGCATCTACGTGGTAAAACAGAACTCGGACCATTCTGGCTATCACGGAATACAGAGGAAGAAGTGAAAAAACTGGATGGTACAACGGGTCTTGAACGTCTAAACCAAAATAATTACATGTGGTATCTGATACCCCAACAGTACCAGTCAGTTACAGAATTAGTAGATACAAAAAAGGGCCTCACCGCTATGATAGTCGGTAAAGGCCCTGGATTAGATAGTTTAAGTACTGATGTGGTAGACGGTGTTGACATCATTCTAGCTACAAATGATTCAGTACATCATGTTGTTAATATTGTTGGAGACTCAGGTGTACCAGTATATAATGTTCAATGTGACCCGCTAGCTGGTAGTTGTCAGAATGATGGTGCAATACCTATCGTACTTAGCAACTGTGCCTTATTTTATGGGAAGGCTGAGGAACTATATGTAGCAAAAGTTACGGATTTCCCTGATGATAATTGGCATCCAGTAGGATGCACTGCAATCCATATAGCAAAGCTAATGGGTTGTGAGCATCTTGTCTTTATAGGCTTCGATGGTTCTTTCGACAAAAAGATGGGCTATGCATCTGTTATCTCTAAGAGTCCAACAGAGGGACGGTATACAAATCCTAATAGATTTGCCTCACATGGTGAACCAATGAAGGAAGTTATAGGTGACTTAGGTTATACGATTCATTCTGTTGATGGTGCAAGTAACACACCTAAGCGAGAAGAGATGGCCCATGATACATCAGCTTCTTGTACACCTGAGCAGTTACAAGACAGTCAGCAAGAGCCGCGTGAGCCCGATCATGAGGAACCTCAAGTTCAGACGCAAGATAACGAAGATTCACTTTATTAAAAGGAACCTGTTCAGCATGGAAAGCGGCACGGTCATTAAAGTACTGTGCCGCTACCATTGTGTCTCGATATAATGCTGAGAAGTATTGATTGAAATGTTCCTCACCCAACCAAGCTTTAATAAAGCTACGATCAAACGGCCAATTGTGTGCTAGTGGAACAATCCTTTTACCAAATGGTAAATGTAGTCGCTCGACCCACTCGTCGAATAAATCCGCTGCCTTCATAGGCTCAATACCATCACGCATAAGTTCTGTGCGTGTATGTCCATGTACCCTTGTTGCGGATTGCTCGATATTTTGTGGGCGTCCTGGTTGTAATAACATACTGAATGGCATGATTGTCTGAATCGGCTTAAGATCCGAGTCCAAAGGAACTACTGCGATTTCTATAATATCATGTTTCGTGGGGTCTGTGCCTGTAGTTTCACAATCGACTGCACACAAAACACTACCGTTAAGATGTACTAGATTCATAGTTGCCTCGCTGATAAATCTAAAATTAGTTCTTTTCCAAACATCTATTCTTTATCCTTAAAATATATACATAGTTTCTGATACACGTCATTAAGCGCGTCGGCCCTTGATTTGTATGATGCCACACAAACATTTTGTTCTGCCGATTCGAAACCTTTTTGTTGTTCTGTGGCTTGTGCAATCTCAGAAAGTAACCATTCTTTTAATTCTTTAATATTCATTCTATCTCCGTTAAGTTGACACGATCAGAGATGAATGACCTAACATATCCCATAACATCCTGTGGTGTCTTAAGTATTAAGTTATCATGTTTCAGTCCTTGACGCATCTTCTCGTCTAAGTCCCACAGTGTGCTGTGGTAGTCTATGCCTTTGATTGCCAGAATCGCTTCGTTGCGGTCTTCAAATGTTAGTGTTGCTTTCATATCTTAGCCTCCACAAGTTTCAGCCCCTCTGGAGTATAACCCGGGTCTTCTAATGTGAAAACGACACGCTCTTCAATCTCAGGCCAGCATTCTGGACAGTCAATTAGATCCCCGTCGTATTCAAAAGCAGTAACATCTTGCATAAGCGATGGCCAAACAGCTTCAACTGAATAATTTGTGCAAAAGTAGTGATCTTCAAACTTGAAAATAAGATCATATTGGATGTCCCACCGCCCACTTCCCGTTTGTTTATCCAGTATCTTAGTTAATACTGTTGACTCATCGTACACGAGATTCTGTAAATCTTCTTTCTTAAATTGCATCTTCATACCTTTCACTTAGTTCTTTATAGTCACCTGCTTTGGTGAAGCTGCGTTTTATATACCAACTCCCACCATCCACCGAGACACGCTTGCACGAACACTTCTTATAATCGTGTCGGTGCTCGGATGTGATAACATCCCCACATGCATTGCACTTAATACGATTCAGTCTTATGTCACCTGCACCAATAATCTTACGTTCAGCGATGGTGAGCTCCTCATGGTTCTTGAACTTTTCCATTAAGTCTTTATCCATAATACCTCCTCATGTTTTGGACGTGTTTTTAGACCGACTTCATCAGCTTTATAATTCTCTTCAGTGAAAGCCATAGCCTTAATAGATTGGGCAACATCCCAAGTGTGGCGTTCATCCCAATCATAGCTATCATAAAGCTCATTACTGAATCCTGACAAAGCGACGAACCCCTTCGTCTGTTGGATGGTGTCCAACAGGTGTCTATGCTCATCGTAGCTCATCTCATTTTTGTACGTCCCTCTATGGGCCGTGAGGTATGGCGGGTCCATATAGAAGACAGTTTCGTCACTGTCAAAATCCCTAACCATCTGCGACCAGTCCTGATTCTCAAATGTGACGTCCTTGATCCTATCATGGAGTGGTTGGAACTCTGGGAACTTATTACGGATCTTAGCAACCATCGTATTCTTGCCATTAGTGGCTCTCCCAAAATTACGACCCAGTGAACCAAAGGAACACATTGTCATATAGTACCATCTCGCTGCTCGTTCGACGTCATCCTTACAGTTTTGCCAAGTGTCTTTGCACCATCTGAATTCTTCTCTCGCGTGGACGATGTGTCTAAGACGCTCGATGAGTTGTTCGAGCTTATCATGATCACGTACGCACCTGTAAAAGGCCACGACACCAGCATACCTATCATTAAATACCTCCAGTTGGCTAGCTCTACGAGCCAGTAGTACTGCACCGCTACCACCAAAAGGTTCAACATAGATTTTGCGAATCGGTAATAGCTCTGTTATAGTTTCGACCGACCTAGATTTACCACCTGGGTATGAGAACGGAGCACGTATGATCTGTTCACGTGATTCATTAGATGCGTCGTCTAGACCCTCAAAGAGATTCATCATGTTATTGTCCATCGTCAGTCTCCAGTCTCCAATTTATAACTTGTTTCGATTTCAATGTGCAAATTATGTTTGTGTCCACAATCAGGACAAGTCACTGGGAATACACCACTAGTGGTATCTTCAGGCCATCTGTCGTCGTCGACATTTAAACCAACGTCACAGTTGAAGCAACTGAATAGAGGGAACACGTGTTCCACGACAATCCTAATTTCCATAGCCAACACCTCCTGGTAAGTTATTTAGTTCAGCTGGTAAGGCATTTAAACTTACTAAATATCCAGTATGCCATAAGCCCATTACATTGAATAGTGCTGCTGCGTAATGATCCTCGTCATCTTGTTTGTTGACCATTGCATTAAGATGTCTGAGTGCAGAGTTGATATACTCTTCTAGGGGCATACCCTTCTCCCAATTACGTTTTGAGTATTTGAGAGCACCTTTCTCTAGCTGGATACTAAGCCGATGTATAGCTTCTACGTAACCCTTCATAGTTGTGAGGTCTTTGAAGATTAATAGTGCATTACCCCATTTACCTGTTTTCAGTATTGAATATAATCCTGAGATTGCATCAATCAGATAATCGTCCGCAAAGTCCATATGACCATCTTCAATAAATGCAGTCATCATCGGTGCACTGATTAGTGCTGGCAGTCCTTTACCTACTGCTCTGTCTCGTTGTGCCCCTGTTTCAAATTCTCGGCGTTCGCCGCTGTCTTTAATTTCTGTCATTATAACCTGCTTTCTCTTAAATATTGTTCTTCTGGGTCAGTCTTAAACATAGTACTATGTTCAAAACCCCAATCTACCATATCACTCATTAGTCTCTCGCTTCTCCGTTGATGGGCACAATCGCCCTGCCCTTACAATTATCTTAGCCCCTGTAGACTCCTTAGGTGCAAATGACATGTTCCCAATGTAGTGTGTACCGTCACTCTTGCGACGTCCCTTAGGGAATTTAGTTGGTAACTCACGACCGAATTTGATTTTGGACCAATCGTGAACCTCTGCTGGGTCAAGCCAAGCTAAGAAGTTCTCATATACCTCAGAGAATGCCATCATCTCGCCTTCTACGTAGTAGGCTATGTCGTCGAAGAACTCTTCTACGGGTGACTTATTTTGACTTTCTAGGAACTCCTTATCCGACGTCATCAAGATAGGTATGTTCAGCCTGTCGTTAGTCCTGGGAATCTCAAGATATAATATCTTAGCTAAGAAATCAGGTGCTTCATTTTCTAACTTGGGGAATAAAAACTTTTTAGGTATGGACTCAGTCAGTGAGTCAACGAAGCACATAGTAATCCTGGTATCACCTGCAAAAACAGGGCACGCAGAAGCGTCATTAGCACAGTGTATCCAGTGTGTCGTGTTTGGCACATGGTATGGACTCCTATATAGGTGTCTAATATTCAGGTGCCGTGATGTCACCCAATCTTTAATACGATTATAAGCTGTCTTATTCCGTTTAAGATCAGTTTCTTCTACGACCGCGAGTACACAATTTTCTAATTCACCATTAAACTGTGACGTTGTTGATAAACAATTGTCTGCACGCTGATACCCATTAGTTAAAAGTAGTGATAATGCTTCATGCAACACACTCTTACCACTATTCTGTGGACCAAAAAGGAAAATATATGGTAGTGGTTCCTTTGGTTCTTGGAAAAGTGACGCTATCCAGCACAATAAGTAGTCTGCACCAGATATAATATGGTTATTTTTACACCATTCGTTGTCTCTAACGGCTTCATCTAACCCCGCACCTACATGATTTAGTATTTTATCCCACGTAGGGTGGCTTAATTCATCACGATTGGTAGATGGGGTGAATCTACACTGAGCTGCACCCCTATTCCATTGCCTATTCCCAGGATATTCTGGCTCAAATGGTCGGCTAACTAACTCCCAACACTCAAAAACGGACGAACCCAAGATCTGTTCTACCTCTTTATTGGCATGACCCATAGATTTCATGGCAATCTTTACATGATTGAGTGGTTCTGACCTCCAAGACTTACCTGACTTGATCGACCAACCACAATCTTCACCAGATTCTGTGACTAAATGACGTACCAAGTAATCGAAATTACCCACTTCTACCTTATCTATCTCTATAGTACGGTCAAAGATACGTCTCCAACAATTCTTCTCAGCCAGCCAACCCTTCATGTCATCATAAATATCACGAGTCTCACGGTCGATCTCCATAATCATACGACCATCTTTGTGTCTACGTATGGTTGTGGCTCTACCCATAGCCCACAACGGGAGCTCAGGGTACACACCTACGGCTTCTGCAGCTTTGACGGCCATCTCGGCAGTCCGGAATATGAAGCCCTTCTTGTCATGCTCAACGCCGTCAAAAGAACGTGCTGCGGTTTTTAGGTCAGGTTCGGTATTAAAGTAACATCTAGTCCAACCACTTGCATCTTGTCCCCAAGTATCAGACTCCTGTACACCTGGAGTAAATCTTCTAATGACCCAGCCTCCATTGGGGATGGGGAAAGCAAAGCAGTTTTGGGTGTGAGGGTCGCTTGAACCTGACACTGTTTTGAATAATCCCCGTAGTGATAGACTAGCGTGAGCGTCAGCCAAGGCTCCCGTGTGTGTAACGAGCATGTGATTGTCTGAATCCCACCACCATACGTAGCCCGCGTCGCGGATATGATCAATGAGTTTTTTGTGTTGGTCGTCGAGTGGATTACTCGGTCGCTGGCCAGTAAGCTCCTCAAAGATTCGCTCTGCGTCGGATAGATTTGCACCATCTGACTCAATATTTTGTGGTAAAGTTTTCTTTCTACGCCCCGATACCACTGCCACGTGATCCCGCCAGTTGGCAGGCACTTCAGTAAGAGGCTCGCCTTGCTTGATAATTCTGAGTCCATCTTCCGTCATCTTCCTGTGCCACACCCACATGTTACCTCCACATGCGTCGATCTTGGCACTGAAGTCGAAACCTGTGATTGCTGACATCGAGCCAAGTATTGATCGGCTGAGGGCAGCGTGTTCATTATGATTAGCAGTTTCAACGTCCACACCTAAGTCCACATATAGATGTAGTCCAGCACCTGAGGTTGAGGTGCGTACAGTAACCCAAGGAATCTTACTTGCGGTGTCTGCGATTTCTTGAATCTCTGAACGTGTGTTCAAAGCCTTACTTCCAGTGTGGCCGATTATAGCATCAAAGTCATACGCGACCCATTTACTGAGCTTCTGTTGCCAGTCCCATCCTGTCATACCTATACCTTCAGCATGTTGAGCCAGGTCAAACTTCATTGGTACATCAGTATATTCTGGGTCTGTATTAGCTTTATATGGTATGCGGAAAGACTTCCAAGTCTGAACACCATCAGACCAGCCATGCCATTGTCTGCCTTTATAATTACCTTCAATACGTTCACCTTTACCTTGTGCTACATTAACCTGACACTCCATGCCAAGGTGGTAAAGATTAGATAAATCGGGGCGGGTTTTAGCAAGTAGGAAATTTCCTATTGCTTCCGAGCGTGTTACCATAAGCAACGTCCTTTCGATTAGATGAATCGTCCGATGAGGTGAATCGGACTTGATGGTGCAATCCAATCGCACGATGCGATTGTATGCAAACTCATTTTGTCTACAATAATATATCGTCAAAAACTCCGACCCGTTTACTTTTTTCTATACTTTATATGTAATAATAATAATAATAATAAAAATAATAGGAAGTAAGGAACCACGATTAAACCTGCCAAAGTAATCGGCAGTTTCTCGCGTGTTCTATATTACTATTCGACAAATAAAATAAAATTTATTATTATTCTCAAAACGGTTTTTGACGATATACTATTGTACACAATCCCTTTTTATTGGTAATCTGAGCAGATGTGATGGGGCAATCACATCGCTCAGGATTCGATGTCAGACCAACTAGCAGAGGGATTCAGTGAATCGTTAATATTTAATTTGGAGTAAAATTTATGTCAACTAGTAAACCAGAAGTAGCCGTAATTGCAATTGCCGATATTATCCCTAATCAGGTTGCCTTACGTGGTGTCAACAAAGAGGGCGAAGATTATCAGAATATGTTGCAGTCCATCAAGGACAATGGCCTGATTACACCCATCAGTGTTCGCAAGAAAAATGATGGAGAAAAAGATTTCTTCGAGCTAATCGACGGTCTACAGAGATTCTCATGTCATTGCGACTGTGGGATTCCAAGCATCGCGGCCAACATTCTTGCAATGGATGACGCTGACGTACTTGTCGCACAGGTTGTTGCCAACGTACATCGTGTTGAGACAAAACCTGTCGAGTACACCAAACAGCTTCAGAGAATCCTCTCAAGCAACCCGACAATGACCATCAACGAACTGGCACAAATGGTCGCCAAGAGCCCATCATGGGTTGGCGAACGTCTCGGCCTGTTGAAGTTGGACAAGAACGTTGGCGACCTTGTAGACGAAGGCAAGATCGGCCTGTCGAACGCTTATGCACTGGCTAAGTTGCCAGTCGAAGAACAGATGAACTTCCTTGCGGATGCACAGACAATGAAGCCTGCGGAATTCGTTCCTAAGATTCAGGCACGTGTCAAAGAGATTCGTGAAGCACGTAGACAAGGCAAGAAAGCAGAAGCCGCAGAATTCATACCAGTAGCACATCTACAGAAGGTATCTGTACTCAAGTCTGAGCTGGCTGAGATGTCGATCATCCCAGCACTGCTTAAAGAGTTCAAGCCTAAGTCTGTTGCTGATGCTGCAAAACTCACCCTTGAATGGGTACTCAACCTCGATCCGAAGTCAGTCGAAGTTGCAAAGGTCAAATACGAACAAAGCCAGAAGGCTAAAGAAGAGGCCAAGCAACGTAGAACAGCCGAACGCGAAAAAGAAAAAGCGAAGAAAGCTGCTGAAAAAGCTGCGGAGATCGAAGCGAAGATGGCTGAACAAAAGTCATAACACTTTCTTTCTAACACACCTCGCAGACCTAGGTTTGCGGGGTGTCTTTTTGATTACTTTAAGGAATAACACAAATGTCCGAAAACGAATTAGCAATACCAGAAAACACTTCACTCATAAAGAAAACAGATGCAGACGTATTTGATGAGTTTGTAGTCAGTGGTGACTACCTCCCACGTATCCAACTCATGACAGGTAACTCTGGATTTGTGCAGCAGGGTGCAGCCAACGTAGGTGAATATGTATTCATCACAACCAAAGAAGACTTTGAGTGTTTAGGCAAAGAAATTGATGTTCTTGTTTGCTCATGGAGACTCAAAGCAATGCAGATTGGCGACGAGTCAGTCGTCAGTGTGTATGATGTCAGTGACCCTAACTTCAATAAAATACGCTCACAAGCTGGAGTTAAAGACTCTGGTTGTATGTGTGGTATTGAATTCTTGCTGTGGATTGCACCAATCAAACAGTTTGCTACTTTCTATATGGCAAGCAAATCAGCGGCTCGTATAGCTAAGCAGGTGCGAGCTTTCATTGATGAAGAGAACAACAGACCAGGACCAGCAACGTTGAAGTCAACGTTGATTGAAACCAAGAAGTTCAAATGGCACGCACCAGTTGTAACAGGTTGCTCAACACCATTCAACAACCCCGATCCTGAGGCCTTCTTGAAAACACTAGATAAGTTCCAAAACCCAGCAGATGAATCCGGCGGAAAAGAAATGGTTGACGAAAAATCTGAGGGTGAACGTGAGAGATAATGGATAATGTCAAGATTCTAATATTACCTACAGTAAATTGGCAAGGGCTTATTGACCTTGTTCAAGAGAATCTTGGTATGAGTCCAACCAGAGTATTAGATAAAGAAAAAATCACAGTAAATGAACCACGTGCGGTCCCACGGATTCTTGAGTCGCTGGCAGACGCAGAGAAAAACACACCGTTAAATCACGCGTGGCATCATTTACATTGTTCCTTTATTGTTAAGTGTCAGCCCAATACAGTTTGTAAGATTACAGAGCGTACAATGCTCAAAGCCTTCTCGATAGGGGACGCGTCACTGAGTGTAATCAGTGGTAGTTTTAATGACTGGCACTTGGCTATCTATACTGGATGCGTTACATCTATGCCCAGTGATGTACGCAAAATATTAAATGAATGTTTCTTTATATTCATAAATTATAATATGAATCTCTGGCCTAAGTCAACACGACGCAAATTATCAGACGGAACCTTAGTTATAGAGGCGAAATAAATGGTAGTGAACACAAAACTTCGAGCAGGCGACTGGCTGATACCTGTGAAACTCAAGTATGACGGTGACCGGATTTTCTTCAAATTCGGATTCAATCGACCTTTGATGGCAGAAATTAAGTCAATGGAAGGTGCCAAATGGCATGGGTATGACGAGAAGAATCCTCGTAAATTATGGTCGGTTGCCAATTCCCCGCGTAACCAATTCCAAATACAATATCTCGAGGGTAAGAATCCATATGAACGTTATGACCAAGAGTGGCTTAATTTTGAACCAAGTAGAAATCTGTATGATCACCAAAAAGATATGGTGAATCATATCATGACTATGCATTATGTGATTGAAGCAGCTCAGATGGGTACTGGAAAAACCCTAGCAGGTATCGAAGTAATGGAACTATCAGGACATGATGACTGGTATTATGTTGCACCAAAATCAGCACTTAAGTCTGTCGAGCTTGAATTGATTAAATGGCAGGCTAAAGTGCGGCCTCGAATGATGACATACGAAAAACTTAAAAGTCTATTATTAACCTGGACTGAAGGTAATATACCACCACACGGAGTAATCTTTGACGAGTCTAGTAGACTGAAGAATCCCGAGGCTCAAAGATCTCAGGCGGCACTACACTTAGCTAACGCTATACGGGAGGAACATGGTGAGGAAGGTTATGTGGTACTTCTCTCAGGTAGCCCAGCACCTAAGTCACCAGTAGATTGGTGGTCCCAATGTTTAACAGACGATACGTGGGTAACCACAGCCCAAGGCCCACTACAAATATCTGATTTGGTTAATCAACCAACTAAGGTTATTATTGATGGCCAGCAGATACAGACAGACGGCTTCTTTAAAACTGGCAATCGTCAAACATACGAGATGTCAACTAAAGAAGGCTATAGCGTCAAGGCCACTGAAGACCATCGGTTCTTAGTTGATTATGATGGTCTTCAGTTCTGGCGTGAGCTACAAGATATTGAGATCGGTGACGAGATTGTTGTTAACGACGTAGGTAGATACAATAGTTGGGATGGACCTGGCACTGAGGACAATGGGTACATCCTGGGACTTATTTATGGTGATGGCGCAGTGACTGAAAAGTCTAGTGGTAACTATGTTGGTAAGTTACAATTCGATGGAGATGACTACCATCTAATACATGAAGTATGTAGAATATTGAATCAAGATAATATCACAACACATCCAGATGGATCACTAGTTATCAACGGTGGTAATATCAATTCAATAGTCGAGCAGTGGGGTGTGGATAATCATAAGATGATTAACAAGAATATGTTAACATCCTCTAGTGAGTTCTATATTGGTTTCCTTCGTGGCATGTTTGACTCTGATGGTAGTGTACGTAATAATACATTACGTATTAGACTGTCACAAGTAAACAAGCACAACATTTATACAATGCAACAGATGCTTCTAGCTCTAGGTATTTATTGTAGGATTGAAGAACAAGCTAAACGCTCTGTGTCTATTATTGATGATCGTGAGATACATTCAAATATAATATATCAACTTACAATCGTTGGTGACGAAGCTGTTAAGTTCCACAACATGATTGGTTTCAATCATGTTAAGAAGAACAATAGAATGATTGAACGAATCAAAGCACGACATAATTATCCCGCGAGAAGAACAGCAATAGTCATAAGTATTACACCCAAGAATGTTGAAGACGTCTACGATATAACTGTACCAGGTATACATAAGTTTTCCGCTAATGGATTAGTCGCACATAATTGTGAAATCGCATGCCCGGGCTTCTTGAAGGAGGGGTCGATACACAAGCTTAAGAAAAATCTCGCTATCATCGAGGACCGTGAATCAATCACTGGTGCTTGTTACCCACACCTCGTATCTTGGAGAAATAATCCAGCTATTTGTGACATATGTGGTAAAGAGATCTTCGAACATAATGTTGATCATGATTTCGTACCCTCAGTAGACGAAGTAGCCAGACTCGGACGACGGATGGCAGGACTGACACAAGTTATCTATAAGAAAGATTGTCTTGATCTTCCTGATAAGATATACAGAACTGTACGTGTAGAACCAACCGGCAGTATCATGCGAGCCGCACAGTTAATCTCTGCGAAGTCAACAAGAGCAGCACAAGCACTTGTACTACTACGGGAGTTAAGTGATGGTTTCCAATATCAAGACGAGATCGTTGGTAAAGACACTTGCGAGTTGTGTAACGGCAAGCGGACTTACGTCATCGCGGGAGAGACAGAGACTTGCCCAAATTGCAAAGGTACTGGAGAGCAAGTACGTATTGAGCGAAAGATTGCACAAGTCGACAGCCCTAAAGAACGTGCGTTGATTGATCTACTAGACGAACACTCAGTAGTAGGTAGGCTCGTTATCTATGCAGGATTCCAAGGATCAATTGACAGAATAAAAACAATATGTAGCCGCCACAAGTGGGCGTTCATTAAGATGGACGGTCGAGGTGTGGAGTGCGTAGACTGTGAAGGCAACCCGATAGCCGATGACAAAAAACTCCTGCAGGCTTTGGATGCTAGCCATCCAGATAGGGACAAACTTTTAGAGGAATATCCCCGCCTAGCATTTATTGGTCAGCCAGGCTCAGGTGGTATGGGCTTCACATTTACAGCTTCACCCTCGATTGTTTATTATAGTAATGATTTCAATGCCGAGTCGAGAATACAGTCAGAAGATCGTATACACAGAGCAGGCATGGATAAGAATAAGGGTGCGACGATCATTGACATCCTACATCTACCAACAGATGAATATGTACTCAAGAACCTACAAGCTAAACGCACACTACAAAAACAGAGTATGGAAGAGCTAAAAACTTTATTCCAGAATGTAACTCCAGAACAAGTTAAAGAGGTAAGAAAATGAAATGTAAATTAAGATACCACGGAATGAGTCAAACTTATTCTTGTGAAATATGTGGCACAGTCTACTCTGAAATGGATATGTTAAAGAACAAGAACCCAGAATGTGAAGACAAGACACTAACACACCTGATGGTTGATATTGAAACACTAGGTAACGGGCCGAGGTCAGTGATTACTCAGATCGGTGCCTGTTACTTTGACCCAGAGACAGGTAGTATTGGTCAAACTTTTGAGGTCAATATCAATATACAGTCTTGTCTAGATATAGGGCTTGAGATTGATGGTGATACTATTAAGTGGTGGTTTGGCCAAGAGTCCAGAACATGGCTAAATAATACAGTACCGCTAATATTGGCTTTGAGACAGTTTGGACAATTCTGCCATAAGGCTAAACATGTCTGGTCACACGCCACATTCGATATGCCAATATTATTTAATGCATACCGAGAGTGTGATGAAAAGATACCATTCCATTATAGAACACCCAGGGACATTCGTACTTTAGTGTGGTTGTGGGGTGGAAAGTTCGAGCGTGAACCCAGGGTCGGAGCACATGATGGACTCTCTGACTGCAAATATCAAGTAGAATATGTAACAAAATGTTATAAGGAAATCCAAGATGAAAGAAATACTTGACATACCACTCGGTGATATATTTGCCGACGATGAGTTTAACTGCCGTGATAAGGTATCGGCCATCGAGGTCATCGACCTCGCCAGAAGTATTGAGAAAGATGGATTGATCCAACCAGTGGTAGTCACACCATATGATGGTGACGGGCATAAATACAAGATCGTAGCGGGATTCAGACGACTGAAAGCCCACTATGTTAACAAAGCAGAAACGATCGCCTGTATCATACGTACTGATCTTGACGAGAAAGCTGCCCGTGTAATCAACCTCACAGAAAATCTCACTCGACATGACTTAACAATACTTGAAGAGGCCAAAGCAATCTTACCTCTGTTTAGTCTAGGTTTGAATGAGTACCAGATAGCTGATGAACTACCATCCGCATCACGTGGTTGGGTACAAGTCAGAGTAATGTTACTCAAGTTACCTGCACCTGTTCAGGAAGAAGCTGCTGCCGGCCTGTTGACACAAACACAGATACGTGATCTATATACTATGAAGAACCGTGGTGCCACAGACGATGAGATCTTTGATATTGTTAAAGATATTAAGGACTCAAAAGTTAAGAAAAAGATTAAGCCACATGTTCCTAGGCGAATGTCACCAGCACAAGCCAAACGTATACGTAAGAAACCTGAGATGTATTCAATGATGGACCACATCCTTGCATCAGTAGATGGGTGTTTTGGTACAAGGGTGTTGGCATGGTGTGCAGGTGAGATTAGCGACCTCGATCTTTTCAAAGATATACAGACTGAGGCTGGTAAGCTGAACAAACCATACACTATCCCGCTGGAGAGTGTGTAATGAGAACTGTAGCACTATGCGACAAATGCAAACGACCTTACAGACAACATGATTGGACACGCCCGTTATGTATACGTTGCAAGTGCGAAATGCTAGGCTTTGATCTAGCAGGATACTTAAAACGTATTGATGGGAGGAATCATGTTATGCGAATATTTCTAGGTGGAACCTGTAATGGTTCCAGATGGCGTGACCACCTCACACAAATGTTAGACAGCTATGATTGGTTCAATCCAGTAGTTAAAGACTGGACACCTGAGTGTCAGCAAGAAGAACTAAGACAGCGTGAGTTGGCAGAATATGTTGTCTACACTATTACACCCCGTATGATGGGTGTCTACTCGATTGCAGAGGTAGTGGACGACAGCAACAAAAGACCTGAGAGAACAATACTATGTATATTACAACACGACGAAGATGACGACGGACGTACTGCGTACCTTTCCGGTCCACTAACTAAATCCTTGGAAGCTACGGCTGACTTGGTTAAACGTAATGGTGGTAGAGTATTCAGAACACTAGACGACCTAGCTAATTATTTAAATGAAGAGTTACCAAAATCGAAAGGAAGATACATTGAAAGTTAAAGAATTAGAAATAGATGCTAAAAAGCAGTTAGAAGAAAAGCGTAACGACAAGATTAAAGGTTTATTAGAATCAAGACTCATTGAGATAGAACGGGCAAAACGTGTCGTGTCAGATCTTGAAGAATCATACACAGAATTATTAGAAAAGGACGTGGTTGACATTAGCCACGACAGGCATAATGTTTGCCGCTAGTTTTAGAGGCATAGGCTTAATCTCTGATGGGGACGAGTGGGTATTTGGTTTTGACGACGGCACGTCAGTATCAATTAAAGACCCAATGATTACAAACATCCAGTTTAACATGTCACAATTCAACGATGAATTGTCTGGTACTATTGACTTTGTCGCTCAACCTCATTATTATTCATCTAGCCCACCTCAAGATAAACGTCTCGCGGTAGATATGTCTATTGGCGAGTTACTAGAAATGGTACGGGATAAAGTGCAGGAACGAAGATGATATTCTTTGACACAGAAACCTGTGGGCTACATGGTATGGCAGTGCTCATACAGTATGCCTACGACGACGAGGAGATACAGTTATATGACATTTGGAACAATCCCATTATTGATACACTTAAGCTCATTGAGGATTTTGCAAATCATCCTGAAGGTGTTTGCGGCTTTAATCTTGCTTTTGACTGGTTTCATTTATGTAAGTTGTACACTACTTTTAGTTTGCATCCTGATCCTAGTGCTTATCCCGTCGACTGTATCGACGAAATTGCTGTTCTTGAGGAGAAAGCTCGCTTCACGGACATTTGCCTTAAGCCTGTTACTGCGATCGACCTAATGCTTCATGCTCGTAAAGGGCCATATCAATCGACAATGGACCGACATGAGATACGCATCAAGAAAGTACCGACAGTGTTGGTATGGAAAGTTGCCGAGTATTTAGAAGAGAACATCCAGTTTAACGAAGTTTACTTCGCTCGACGAAAAACACCTGGCCCTAAGTGGAAAGTCTATGACATTAAAGATGACCTCGATAATGTCATAATAGCCTTCAAGGACATAGTATTAAAGTTTGCACCATCAAGTGCTTTAAAGGCACTGGCGGTAGACGCATTAGGTGCAAAAGAAGACTATGTTTTAAAATTCACAGATATTGAACCCCCAGGTGCCAAAGCAGTTGAGAAAGGTTGGGCACCATTCGCGTTGGCAATAGGTTCACCCAATAATTGGAAAGGTGCTTGGCCTGAAATAATCCAGTGGCATATTGAACACTGGGCTTATAACAGCATGGCACGTGTTTATGCTACGGACGATGTAGTGTACACTCGCGATCTTTATAAACACTTTGGATGCCCACCATCTGGCGACGACGATAGCGTCTTAGCTTGTATGGTTGCTGCTGTTCGCTGGAGTGGGTTTGCTATCGACGTAAAACAGATTGAAGAACTTAGAGTACAGAAGTTAGTTACTTTAAGTAAGTACCCACCCTCCCTAGCAACTGCACCACATATCGCACGCCGATATTTAGAGCAACATATGGACATCACAGAGAAAACAATCCTAGGTGGTAGTACGAAAGCTGTACTGCTGAAAGAAATCTCTGAATGGGAGAACGATGACGGAACCAGACACCCGGCCGCAACAGCGGCCAAGGAAATACTTGCAGCAAGAGGGGCCAAAAAAGAGATTGAGTTGTTGGACAAACTGCTTACAGCAGGCAGATTCCACGCATCTTTCAAAGTTATTGGAACATTGTCCTCCAGAATGTCGGGCAGCGATGGACTCAATCCGCAAGGCATTAACCACTCACCGATCATCAGAGGATGCTTCACACTCGCTGATGACGGACAACTACTCGTCGGTGGCGATTTTGATGGATTTGAGGTCACAATTGCTGAAGCGTTATATAATGACGCAACACTTAGACAACTCATTCTTTCCGGAAAAAAGCTTCACGCTGTGTTCGCCCAAGAATTGTACCCTGGACAAGAGTATGGGGACATTATGGCAAGCAAGGGTAGTGATGAACTCGACATGTATGGTAAAGGAAAGAGTGGTGTATTCGCCATGATCTATGGTGGTAATGAAAACACGCTACAAAATAATTTAGGTATAACCGAGGAGACTGCTACTGATGCTTACAATAATTTCGCTAAGAAATATCCCGGAGTGGGTCGAGCACGTAAGAAGATTCATGACGACTTTTGCTCTATGCGACAGCCAGCAGGTATTGGTACTAAAGTCGAATGGCATGACCCAGCGGAGTACGTTGAGTCGATGCTGGGCTTTAGGAGATATTTTACACTTGAAAACGATATATGCAAAACACTTTTTGATCTTGCAGAGAAACCACCAAAAGAATGGCTGAAAGCAAAAGTTAAAGTAACACGCAGAGATAGACAACAGACAGCCAGTGGTGCTGTACGTTCCGCATTATTCGCAGCGGCATTTGCCATACAAGCAGCGAACATGCGGGCAGCATCGAACCATCAAATACAGTCAACAGGTGCACAGATAACCAAGAACCTTGAGCGTAAGATTTGGGACATCCAACCAGTGGGGGTCGGGGCGTGGGTAGTCAAACCTATGAATATCCATGACGAAGTAATGGCCACGACCCAAACTAAGTATGTAGGACAAATACACACAACAGTGACTGAATGCGTTGAGTCTTTCAGGTCTAAGATACCTTTGATAAAGATGGAATGGAATGACAAGTTAAATACATGGGCGGATAAATAATGAGTAATGATGTATTGCAGTTTTGGAATAATGCCCAGTTAATTTATGATAGCTTGATTAATAAAACTGCCAATCCAGGTGTTCTTTTAACCGGTGCTGAAGCTATGGTAATGGCAGAGCTGGGTGAAATGCTTGAGCAATATTACCGTTTACAAAAGTTAATAATCAAAAAGGACATCAAGAAATGGGAGCCAGATGATGATATTGACGGACTTGCAGACGTTGGCACATAATACTACACTCAGAGCACGCTCTGTAGACTATCTGGTAAGCACACGAAAATTTACAGACGCTTTTGATCAAGCATCCGACGAGCAGAAATCTACATTGCAACGTGCAGTAATGGACTCAGACGCTATGTTAATAAATACTATCATACGTACTATTACACATGATTGTTTGGAATCCAAGAATATACACGAGCTACGTGAAATTGGTAAACTATGCAGTATTTATGGCGTGACTAAGTTATCTAAGTCACAGTTAATAATTTTGATAAGAAAGGAACAAGCAGAATGAAGAAGACCCAAAAGATTAGCGTGATCAATGCTTTCTTCAACGATAATACTGTGCTTGATATTCTCGAGTATGGTGAAATCACCGAAAAGAAGATAGCAATATTGTCTAAGCGTGTAAATAACGAGGATATAAAAGCCACGTATATTGACGCTGTTCATAAAGCTGTAGCTACTATTGCTAACGCAGTTAAGAACTGGGAAGAAGTGTACAAGATGGTTACTCCAGAAACATGGATATATTACATGATGATGGATTTTGACAATCTTGAAATGGATGCACGTAAGGCAGCGTTCAAACAATTAAAGACGTCTTGGAGAGCATTACCTAAATATAGAAAGGCTGACCATGTCAAAGCGAAAACTACGAGATAGACGTAGACGTCCACTAACCAAGAGCGAACGTCTACATGACTTATGCGAACAATTGGTCTCACAGGTTAAACAACTAACCGAACAACAATCAGAAGTTATAAATGCTGTACTAACTGTATCAGCAGAAACAGAACTAATGGCAGGTATGCTAGAAGTCCTGAAAGAGAAAGGCGTAGTCACAAATGAAGAAATCACAAAAGCAGTCAAAGAAACCCGAGATAAAATTCAAAATGCCAAGCAGAACAAAAGTACTGAACGTCCTTCGGACAGCAGTGATAGATCCGAGGAATCCAGACCTGAGCCTGAAGGTCATACTGATGACAGCAAAGAACAATCCGAAGTACCTGCTGATCCGAGCTAATGAGTTGTGGTTGATGGCTCAGGAAGAAGATCAATATGCACCTGATATGACGTATGTCATGCAGCTACTCGCATTATATCAAGCACTCATTGATGATAATAAAAAGTATTATCTGTGTGAGGGACTTCTATGAACCGACTAAAACCTAAGGGTGGCAAGGGACCAGAAGCTAAGATACAAGCAGCAATCATTAAGAAACTAATGATGTTGGGGTGGTTCGTTAGATCCACACATGGTAATATGTATCAAAGCGGCTTCCCAGATCTATTTGCTTGCCACTCTAGGTATGGTCAGAGATGGATTGAAGTCAAACTCCCAGAGATGAAGGGATCTAAATTCACACCAGCACAGGTAGAGAACTTTCCAAAGTTTTCTGCCAATGGTTCACCTATCTGGATACTTACAGGTGATAGTGATTACGAAATTGAAAAGTTATTTAAGCCAGAAAACTGGTATCAATATTTAAAATGGTAAGGAAAATGACATGAAGATTAAACCCATATGGGCAGAGTGTAAGAAGTGTAAAGGTGTTGGACACATCAAAGTTGAAACACAATCTAAAAACGCAGCGGAAAAGCCGGGTGTGACAGTACCAGAATGCCCGGACTGTGGTGGTAGCGGTCAGGTGAGAACAGATTCCCTACATCGCCAATTAACATTACTCAATGGTGACATGCTTATAGATACGTCATTACCTGAAGGTAAACAAGAGATATGTTGTATGAGCACAGATCAAAAGACTTGTGGAGCAGGTTGTGCAGCTTTTGATGTCAGGAGTGACGAGAAAGGTAAAACACATTATGCATGTTGTGCAGGTATGCCTAAACATATAATTGGAGTAATTACTAATGCATAATTACTCTTTCATAAAGAAGTACCGTGACTTGACCCCTCCTTGGGGTCCGGTTGGGTATTTGGTTTACAAACGTACATATGCACGTGACCTACCAGAAGGTGGCAAAGAAGAGTGGTGGCAGACAGTAAGCCGATGTGTTAGAGCTATTGATGACTTAGGTGTATTCACACAAGAGGAGGTTGAAGAACTGTATGATCATGTTTTCAACCTCCGTTGTTGTTTTGGTGGTAGGTCACTCTGGCAATTGGGTACACCAACTGTGGAACGTTTTGGTGGTGACAGCTTAATCAACTGTTGGAATGTATCTATCACTGATCCAGTTAACGCCTTCTGCTTTGCTTTTGATGAACTAATGCTTGGTGGTGGTGTTGGGTATAACATACAACCAAACTATGTATATGAGTTACCAAGCATTAATCATAGTCCTACAATTACGCGTGTCGATACTGACGACTGTGACTTCATTGTACCAGACAACCGTGAAGGCTGGGTTAAGTTACTTAGTAAAGTACTTAAATGTTTTTACTATAGTGGCCGTGATCTAACTTACTCAACGGCATGTATCCGTGCGAAAGGTAAGCCCATAAAGAGTTTCGGCGGTATAGCGTCTGGTAGTGAGAGTCTAGTGCTGGGTATACACCAGATTGCTGACATCTTACGCTCACGCTACCGCCAGAAACTACGACCAATAGACTGTCTTGATATAATGAATATTATAGGCAGTATTGTAGTGTCAGGTAATGTACGACGCAGCGCAGAGATAGCACTAGGCGATGCCTCTGATCGAGAATTCATTGACGCTAAGAACTGGTCGCAAGGTAATATACCTACATGGCGTGCTATGAGTAACAACAGTTTAGTTTGCTGTGACCCAGAGGATTTACCTCCTGAGTTCTGGAATGGATTCAATGGTGAAGGTGAAGTCCTAGGGCTAGTTAATCTATGTGCAGCACGTGAATATGGGCGTATAGCTGATGGTCTTAAATATAGACCAGACCCACGTGCCACTGGAACAAACCCATGTGGTGAGATAACACTAGAGAGTTATGAAGGCTGTAACTTAGCTGAAATGTTCTTACCTAATATCAAAGATACTCAACAGTGGTGTCGGGTAGCACAGCTAATGTATAAGGTATGCAAGACGATAACCAACTTACCTTTCATACACCCACAGTCACAAGTAATAATGCGACATAACCAACGCATAGGATTAGGTATCACTGGATTTATGCAATCACATTTCCGTCATGATGTTGAGGCTTTCAACACGGTGTATTCTTGTCTTGAAGAAACAGACAGAACTTATTCAGCACAGCTGGGTGTAAATAGAAGTATCAAGCTTACAACTGTTAAGCCATCTGGCACACTTAGTCTACTAGCTGGGGTGACACCTGGTGGGCATGCTGCGTTGGCACCTTTTTATATCCGTCGTATACGCATGGCGTCTAATGACCCTCTTGTTGAGGTTTGCCGAGAACATGGTTATCATGTTGAAGCACTTAAGAACCAAGATGGTACACGTAATCATGAGACACAGGTTGTGAGTGTCCCAATAGCTACACCAAAGAACGCTATATGTGCTGACGAGATGTCAGCAATCGACCAGCTAGATAATTTAGCATGGCTACAGATGTACTGGGCAGACAATAGTGTGTCAGTAACGATATACTATGAACCAGCTGAAGTACCTGCTATCAATGATTGGCTTAAGAGGAATTTTGACACACTGAAGTCTGTATCTTTCCTGTTGAAAGAGGATCATGGGTTTGTGCAGGCTCCGATTGAACCAATCCTGGAACCTTTGTACTATGAGTTGATAGACGGTATAAGAGACGGACATATTAAAATAGTTAAAGATACGTATGATGGAATGTTACAAAGTGAAACTGAATGCGGGAAAGGCGGTTGTCCAGTACGATGAAAACAGCACTAATAGTAGACACATCCAATTTGTATGATACAGTTGGTAGGGAGTTTAATCGTCGTAAGATAGATTATACTAAACTAAAACAACAAGTAGGTGCTGACATATGTTTCGCGTTCGGTACGCGTGTTGCTAATGAAGCTAAAGGTTTCATAGATAATCTTAAGAAATTAGGGTATTTTGCACAATTTGTTTTAACTAGTAAAGGCAAGTCAACATCATTAAATGTGGACATGACTATTGCCGCACTTGGTATATCTGGTAATGTAACACGCATTATATTTGCAACAAATGACAGAGATATGGTACCTCTATACACATACTTAAGACTACAGGGAATCTCGGTGCACGTAGTGGGGTGTGGTTTAAGTAAGGACGTCAAATATTCTGTCGATGGTAGCTTTGAAATAGACGAAGGGATGTTAGAAGATGAAACTTCAAAAAGCACCAATTAGTCATACATGTTTGGCAACATCATTTGCTATGGTTCTAGATGTAGACGCAAAGGACATATTAGATAGTTGTCTTGATCCACACATATTACTGTGGCCACAGTTAGAAGAGCCACAGTGCTTTCGTGGTAGTCATATCCAAGAGATGATAGACTATGCTTGGGGTATGGGATATAGTGTAACAGAGATTCAAGCAATCCCAATGTTTGGTGCACTTGGTTGTACTGAGACATATCCTATGGTTGGTGACGACTATGAGATGCGTCGAATCAGAACATACATATACCACTACGTAGGAGTCATAACAACACCGACACATGCAGTAGCTTGGGACGGTGAGATGATCTATGACCCTAAGGGTATGATGTACCCAATCGAGGAATTAGTTGATCCAATCCAATCACTGTATATTGTCAGAGAATGGCAGTGATTCGATTCGCCTCGCGTGTTCTATACTACTTAAGCCAAAAATAAATTTTCAAATTTTTTCAATTTTTCTCTTGTAATGATAAAGAATTTCTGGTAAAATGCCGATATTGGAAATAGAGCCAGAAAAGACTGGCCTTTGGTGAATCGCATCGTAGATTGGATTAGGATTCACTGAATCTTAGTGACGGATTTGTCACATCAAGAAAGGTAGTGCAGCAGACATGACCAATTAAGTTTAGAGACGACATGGAATGATTTAATTGCGTAATACTTATAGAGAATAAAAGTCCTGCACGATGCTTAGCATCGTGCAGGAACTTGGTACAGGAAAGTGACATGACATACAATGAATATCAAACAGAACATCCTGGTGCAAATAAGGATGATATAATCAAAAAATTTACTTCATATGCACATACAATAACACTGAGTAGCAAGCATATGAATTATAATAATGAAGATGGTATGTTGGGTGCAGCACTCCTTGGGTTGTGTGAGGCTGTTGAGTCTATATTAAAACACCCTGACGTTGCGATGGGTGGCATCGTAGTTGTAACAATAAGACGTTACATAATAGACTTTGTTAGAAAAGACAGAACAATACCTGTGCATCACACGGCTGCTAAAGACCCAACTAAATGCCCATATAGACTGGATATGGACGAAACGGCAAACAAGATAGCACCAACAACAGAATGTCAGTGTCGCGTTGAGATGTATGAAATCATCGAAGACCTACACTTAACATATAAAGAAACAATGATACTTGCAGGGTTACTTAATCAAGAATCACATAAAGAAATTGCTGAACGCTTAGGTATACATATAACACGTATCAGTCAATTACGTAAACCAATAAAAAAGAAAATGAGGTGTTACCTTGAAAAAGATATTTCTTGATATGGATGGAGTCATCGTAGACTTTATGAAGGGTGCTCATGAGTTCCATAATTTACCTTATAGTTACGGGGACTTCCCCTATCCAGTTAATGAGTGGTACTTTGTTCATCACACAGGGATGAGTAACAACGAGTTCTGGTCACCTTTAGGTGAAGCGTTCTGGGAGGGTTTGGACTGGACACCAGATGGTTTGGAAATTTTTCACATGCTACAAGATGCTACGCATCTTGAAAATATGGCAATACTTACAGCACCAGTACTTAATGCTGGGTGTTCTGCTGGTAAGATGACGTGGGTGAGAAACAATATACCAGCACTCAAAAGAAGAGTTATCGTCACAAACGCTAAAGAGATGTGTGCACATCCTGACGCGTTGTTAATTGACGACGCAGATAAAAATGTTAACCTATGGCGTGCTAATGGCGGTGTAGCCATTTTAGTTCCTAGGAAATGGAATAGTAGACACGCCGAGTCAGAGAATACTGTTGAAATCTTACGTAAGGAGATTCGAGATGCAGGTATTGGAAGTGTACTTTAATGGGTGTTCAGACTATTTTCTGTTATCCCGTAACACAGTCGGCTTAATTAACGCATTATGTAAAACGTCGGACCCCAAGGAAGAAAGTCTAGATGAAAGTACAGAATGCAACTGGGCAGTAACACAAGCACAATTACGTAATGTCCTCAGTCAAGTGGGTATAGTGACAGATGCTACTAATCTTATGCGACTTATAGTTGCTATGGGCCATAGTAGTGTGCGGTTGTGTGGAACAAGTTGGCAAGAACTCAAAGCTTGGCCCGGGGTGTGGCATGACTTGAAGCCTAAGACAAGAGCCACATTGGATGCAATGGGCATAACTGATGGCACCTTTATATTTCAGGGGGTGTAGTATGATATATGCACATCGTATAAATGTTATTGACTTTGAGATTCAGCCATCATTCAACTGTGAGGATGATGACCTCAATGAAATACTAGAGAATGAGTTTTCACATTTTTATACTCCTGCAGGCTACAGGCTGAGTTTATCAGACTTAGATCGTTTAATCTTATTACTAAAGGATGATCCAATGCAAGCGGCCAGTTTCAAACGTGATAAACTTTGGGCAGAGTTGCGTAATACTAATTTCGTACACTATCATATCATCGGTGATGACTATGATGGTCAACCTGATGATGACCATTTGGAGGAAACATAATGGATCCATGGTTAAAATGCTCAGTAATCGGCTCAGGTATATTGGTTGGTATAATATTATTTAAAATGATATTCCAACATGCTTGGGGTAACTATAGACAAAAGTATGATCTCTTTGACCATCGTGGTCGGAAGAAGGAATAAGACATGCAGTTAAACAAAAAACCGGGTACTAAGCGTACCCATGAAGGTGGAGTAGCGAGTCATATCTCTCCAGAGCAAACGCTTCGGAGGTCGGTATTGGCTTGCATGTTGTGGGAAAAGACTTTTTACGAAGATGGTATGACCATCGCCGAACGTATAGAAGATCTCGTTCCACGTGTTAAGGCTAACGCAGTATCAGCACTGGCTAAAGAGGCTCGTGATGACATGAATCTCCGACATGTGCCACTGTTGCTATGTGTTGCACTTGCCCGTATCGGTCTGCTTAAAGCCGATACACTGGCACACGTAATACAGAGACCAGATGAGCTGACGGAGTTCATGGCCATGTACTGGAAAGACGGACGTTGCCCAATAGCAGCACAAGTCAAGAAAGGATTGGCTAAGGCGTTTACCAAGTTCAATGCTTACCAGTTAGCTAAGTATAACAGAGCTACTGAGATCAAACTAAAAGATGTGTTGTTCATGTGTCACGCCAAACCAAAGGACGATGAGCAGGCATCCGTTTGGAAGCGTCTCATCGAGGGTTCACTTGCAGCACCTGACACATGGGAAGTTGCACTATCATCCGGTGGTGATAAGAAGTCACACTGGACACGCTTATTGGAAACCAACAAGCTAGGCGGTCTGGCTCTATTGCGTAACCTACGTAATATGAAAGAGGCTGGTGTGGATCCTGATTTAATCAGGATAGCCCTTTCGAATATGCGGACAGACCGTATATTACCGTTCAGATTCATCGCCGCTGCTCGCTACGCACCACAGTGGGAGTCGTGGGTGGAGAACTCTTTAATGAAGTGCTTGTATGAACAACCTAAGTTACAAGGTAAGACCGCTGTTGTTGTGGACGTGTCATACTCAATGACATGGAGTCTAAGTGAGAGGTCTGACATGAATCGTCTTGACGCTGCATGTGGCCTAGCAATGTGTGTTCGTGAGATGTGTGACGACGTCGCCATTTACTCATTCTCTGAAAGGAATGTGCGTATACCAGATAGACATGGTTTCGCATTACGAGACTCGATCTGTAGTAGTCAACAAATGAGTGGTACGTACTTGGCCGGTGCTATCCGCCATGTTAATAAAGACTGTGACTATGATAGGATTATAGTCATCACTGATGAGCAGAGCCACGACGGTTCAGCACCACCCATACCAGATTCTAAAGCCTACATGCTTAATGTAGCAACTTACGAGCATGGTGTGGGGTATGGGCAGTGGACACATATCAGTGGATTTAGTGAGTCAATACTTAGTTATATTAACGAGATCGAGAAACTATAGTAGAGGGTATACAACGTTGATTATGGCGGGAATGAGACCTATAAAACCGTCTGAAAGCACACATTTGCGTGGGTGAAAAGTCGCGAGCAACGTTTAGGTGTGAGATAACGTTGGTACTCTTGCTTAATAATCTTTGGTTGTGGTGAAGAACAGTGTTACTTCAATACTGGTGAAACTAACACACTGTTCGTTTGTTCCCAACCACTAATAAATAATAGGTGGTGTAGATAAGAGTTACTTCCATACCAAGGACGAGGTCGATGGTTCGAATCCATCCCGTTACGACGGTAGCTCAGTGGCAGAGCACGCAAACTATTCTCTTGTCGCTTGTTCCCCCTATTTGACACTGTGTCTGTGGCCAGCAGGAAAAGGCATCGGACTGTGGGTCCGAGGATTGTGGGTTCGAGTCCCATCAGACACCATACATTAACTGAAGTGGCAATCATGCCAAAATTTGAAGGGAAGTAAAATGAATCAACCAAAGTATGCAAATGTGAAGACTGTCAGGAATTACAAGATTACTGCCATCGAAACAATTCAGAA
>Ga0233411_10000031_pt1 | contig 49834 bp, 48 predicted proteins | sample Na_anoxic_2_MG_FD_179799 | JGI IMG/M metagenome (GOLD analysis project Ga0233411, IMG submission 179799) | Seawater microbial communities from Saanich Inlet, British Columbia, Canada - Na_anoxic_2_MG | ecosystem: Environmental > Aquatic > Marine > Inlet | place: Canada: British Columbia...
TCTGAGTGTCTGTCACTCCAAGCCATCTTTGGGCATCTTTCATCGCAGTTTTCATATCCTGACGATTGACCCTGGCCCATAGATCCAGAAGATCGCCTCCCGGCCCGTCCCCAGCGAAATCATTCCAAACCCCTGCTTTTTCCCCGGCCAGCCTAATCTTCAAGCTCTTCCCTTCGGTTCCGTCCAAGCCGCCAACTTCCCACTCGCCCCCTTTGCGTTTTCCGCCGGGAAGCAGCGTACTAGCCACTGACTCAGCCTGCAGCGCAAGCCTGGCCGCGATCTCGTTCGCCTTCATTTCGGATGTCCCGTCGCCAGCAGCAACGCATCTAAATCAAATCCGGCCGATTTCAATTCATCGGAGCCCCAATCCTGAAGGTAATATTCATTTGGGCCGAGAAACGTACCCGGATTGAGGATGTAAACCGTCCCAGTTTTTTCAGTTCGATCCATATGATTAGAATATTTTCTCGCTCCCGCGATCAGCGCAGCAGGTTCCACCTTGAGATTGATGCGGGCATTCCATTTCTTCCAACCTACTGTCCAGTTATGACGGTTCGCAGCTTTGGGGTATGCAGCCTTGAATTCTTCAAATAATTCTGGGTGCATTGGGCCGGTAGGCGGATCCTTTGGTTTCTTTGGTGGCAAATCTTTTTTTGAATCAATTTTCTCTAGTCCCGCCTTTGGGGGGACGAAGGGTTTTTCTGTCTCTGTCTCTGTCTCTGTCTCTGTAGTTACGGTTTCGTTACGGTTTCGTAACGGTTTCGTAACGATTCCAGCACATTCAATGAAACCGCACCTCTCAAGCTCTTGGAGAGATTCGGTCAGTGTTGATTCGTCAATTCTTAGTCGAAACGAGATTTCTTTGATTTCTAGGTCAATATTGCCTGAAGATGGGTCTTCATCCTCGCAAGCTAAAAGCCAAATCATAGGCAATAAAGCGCGAGAATCTGCGCCCATCATTTGGAACTCATAATTGTCTAACATGGTGCGATGGAATCTAATCCAAGGGGGGCGACGATCTTTGTAAGATTGATATTTTGACCAATTGATAACTTTCAACAAGAGGGCTTCCTCTTCCCTCTCTCCAAAAAGTAGCGCAACTCCACGCAACGATGCGTTGGGATGCTGGCGAGTTTCCCCGTTCGAAGCCGGTGAATGTATCTGTAAGACCAAGGCCGCCCCAACCCGATCACCATGTCAGCCCAGGGCTCCTTATATTCATCTAGCATTCGAAGAGTGTCGGCCTCAAAGCTTTCTAAACATACTTTCATTTGTATCTCTCTTTTGTCACGACATTGTGGACATTCTGTCCCGAAAGTGCGACTATATCAACTCATTTAGTTAACTTTAATTATGTTTACTTGCCAAGGAAATATTATGAGCAAAATCGAAAGTGATAACAGTCAACACCCTCCTCTCATCGACGGTCAGCGCGGATACGGAATGACCGAAGCGAGGAATCCCCCAGCCAACACCCAAATTAACTACGAGAGTATCCCCCCGCAGCACACTCCAACCCAACAATTAATGCTTATGATACAAGGGTCTATGGAAAACCCTAATATTGACCGAGATATGGTGAAGGATTTATGGGCAATGCAAAAAGAAGCTCGAATTCTTGACGCGGAACAGGCCTTCAAAGAAGGGTTATCCATATTTGCTGGGCTCAAAAAGACAATAAATAAACAGACTAAAGGTCATGTAAATGACTATGCAGATTACCCGACCCTTGTAAGCACCATCACTCCCTGGCTCGAAGCGTCGGGCCTTTCTTTTGAGCACCAACAGGACGCCCCCGTGCAGGACGAAAACGGCCGCATAGTCTTCGTAATGGTGCATTGTATAGCTTCTCACAAGGGAGGGCACACAGGAGCGAAGCATAGTATGCCCGCTCTGCCTGACTACGAGAATAGCAACAGCCGAACCCTTTCGCCTTCACAGCAATTACAAGCCGCGATCACCTATGCCCAGCGTCAAACTCTCAAGCAGACGTTCGGCCTGGCCGAAGGAGCAGACAGTCTGCTGGATCTAGATTCGGTCCGAGGGCCGAGTAAGCGGCCAGATGATGTCGACACCGACACCGAAAGCCTCGTATCAAAGTCGACCAGCCCCCCGAAGGGGAACAAACAGGCGACTGCAACACTAAGCCAGGTCAAGATGATGAAAATGAAGTTGAATAATCTGGGCGTTGACCCGTCCACGCTTCTGGCGGAATTCGGGCTAAAAGGGATTGAAGAAGTAGCGCGGCCGAATGTAAACAAGGTGTTGAAATGGATCGAAGGGCAGGCCAATTGAACGCGCATGCTTTTGAGGTAGAAACAGATGCTTGAATTCACCGAAGAGGGGCATTTATACAAATGGAACGGCGAGAAAGTCTTGAGTGTTACTCAGACCCTTGAGCCTTTATACGCATATTCTGGCATCCCGGATCATATTATGAAGGCTGCATCGGAGAGAGGCACCGCCGTGCATCTGGCTTGCGAATACCTCGACAACGGCGTGGAATTTGATATTAGCCCAGAGATTGAGCCCTACCTGGAAGCGTGGAAAACTTTCTTGATAGACTCTCAATTTGAATGCGAACTGGTTGAAAGCCTGCTTTATCACCCGCTGTACCGGTATGCAGGAGCAGTCGATAGAGTCGGGCAGTTGCCCGGAAAGGGCAGAGGGAAAAAGAGGCGGGCTATCATAGACATCAAAACCACGGTGAATTTGATGCCAACCGCTGGGCCTCAGCTCGCGGCCTATCTTGAAGCCTTTAACGTCAATTTTAAAGACATGCCAGCGCAAGATCGCTACGTCGTACAACTGAAAAAAGATGGGACATTCAAGTTTCACAAACACGCAGATAAGAATGACTTCCAGTTATTTTTATCCTGCCAAAATATCGTTAAATGGAAAGCCGCAAATGGCTATTGAGGGATTCATGAGTGAGCAAGCAGGAAAAATGGCTGAATTCGAGGTGTGCATCGACCAAGAGACGCTAGACATGATGGAAAAGGCTTTCTCCTTTTGCAGCAACGAGGAATACATTGAAATCAAAACGGATGCTGATTACGACTATGTTGTGGAGATGGTGAAGAAGGTCAAAACCTACGCGAAGCACGGGACGGTCGCCAGAGGAGAATTAACCCAACCGCTGGAGGCGGCAAAGAAGTCGTTAATTGCCCAGTTCAAGGCATTTGAGACGATGACAGCGGCCACTGAGAGGCGACTAAAGGATTTAATGGGCGCTTACCAGGCACAGGAGGAAGAGTCCCGCAGGAAGGCTCAGGCGGCGCTAGACAGGAAGGCGGAGGCGAAAAGGAAGCGTCTTGAGGCAAGAGCTAAAGCTGCTACTGATGATGGGAACGATCAAAAAGCGCAAGATCTTCTCCAGAAGGCGGCATTTCTGCCGGTAGACCAGGTTGCAGGTGCCCCGGAAGTCGCCGGAGTCTCGCAATCGAGCCGCTATGTAGCAGAGCTAGAGGATCTGTCGCTTTTTGTGGCGGGAGTAGCGTCAGGGAAAATAGGGCTCAAGTTCATTGATGTCAACCAGCCCGAGCTGAACAAGGCCGCAACAGCTATGGGGCTAGATCTTAACTTCCCCGGCGTATCTGTTCGCAAAAAAAACCACATTGTTATAAGGAATTAAAATGAGTGATCCGCAATTTAAAGAACGATATGACGTAAATTCATGCACCTTCATTGGCCGACTAGGGGAAGATCCAGAAGCTCGCTATCTGGAGGACGGGACGTCAGTCTGCAATTTCAGCATTGCCGTACAAAAAGGAAAAGTTGCTATGTGGGTACGCTGCGTAGCATGGAAAAAGCTTGGAGACATCTGTGGTGAATATCTAAAAAAAGGCACTAAAGTCTATGTCTGCGGCAGAATGGATAATCGAAAATACGATAAGGATGGGGTGTCAATGATATCAACAGAGATTGTGCTGCGAGAAATGCAGATGCTCTAGGTTCAAGCGCCGGGGAACTGGTTGAGCGATCCTTGACAGTCTTAGGCTTCACAGAGGCCACCCGGCGACCTCTACATTGCATCTTCTTCCCACCCTTTTGGCATTACGGCCTCAGCATATTGTTCGCTGAATTTAGCCATCAAACTCCTCATCTTCTCATCTATAGAATCTACACGGATTTTCATTTTCTCTCGATCGTCGTCACCGTATCGGCTAATCACTTTCCTTTTATTGGCTCGTAATTCTCGCAGCCTCGACCTGACATACTTCTCTCTCGCAATCATTCTCGATCTTGGGTCCGATCGAAGCTCGCGCACCAGTTCGACTGACTTCTGCTTCCTGGCGTCCTTAATCTCCGCACCATGAATACTAATATCTTCCGCCCGATCATAATACCGAGATGGAAGAGACTTACGGTCATCGTAGCCATACAACTTCCGGAGTATTATAATATCATCGACCTCAATATCTTCCCCGATTGCGAGCTTATGGCCCATATTCAGGGAGTCAGTAACCGTTCTGAGCGCCGCGCCACCAGCAAAATCGACAAGCAGATCCAGCCACTCCGGCGATACGTCGAAGAACCCCGGTCGGCGCGAGCTGCCCCCAGAGCCTTCGCTCAGGAATTTTGCAATTGCTTTAGAGGATTCGCGGGACGATGACCAATACCTCTCCGCATTAGGAAGCTCCGGCCCATAGCCAAGACTCTCTGGCATCACTGGAATGCCAGCCCAGTTCTTATTTTCAGCGATCTGGGCAAACGGATCGATCACCGTGGGGGCCAGCGTTTGCAATAATGTGCCTTGGCCTACGGGATTGAATGCGTCTACGACAGAACTGGTAAATCTCCCGGCAGAATCCAGAGGGCTATACGATTGATCTTTCTCGGTCGCCGCCTGGAATCCTCGGCCCAACTCCTGGCCTAAGACATGCAGCGCGTTATATCCCCAAGGCAGCGGCCACTTAAAGATCGGGCCATCCTCCCCCATAATAATTAGGTTTCTGTTCTTTACGTGGTCAGGCAACGCATCGTAACGATTCTCGCCATCATCATCATCACCCGACAATATGCGGTTCAAGATATCAAAAATCATAGCGAAGCCCACAGTGGCTCCAGCGAGCTTCCTGCCCTTCTTTGAGTGCTTTAATGTTTGTAGCATCCTCACAGAGCCTTGCATCGAGGCGTTAAAGAACAGGAACGCGGCGTTCATTGCAGGCCCGTACATACCTTTCCTGTTAAAGTTAACGGTCAGATCCTTCGCCAGAGAAGCCGCAGCCCTCTCAGACATACCGCCCCCTCCCTCCTCAACGGGTGTAACCCCGTGTTTGAATGCGGATAGCCGAATCGCGTTCTCAACTATAGTGTTGTAGTCATCAACAAGCTTGATGATAGGCTTCAAGATGTGATCTTGGCGGCCAGTTTTGTTGAACCGCTCAACCCTCTTGTTCAGGTCAGCAGCGGTCTTTTCCAGATCGTTGTGGACATCGATCCAGCCCGTCTTACCCCCGGCCTTCCGGAATCTTTCCGCCCAAGCCACCCACTCGTCGTTCGCATCCGACGCCATCTCATTTCGGATGTTCTTTTTCAAACCCTTCACCGCCTTCGGGAAATCGGCCATGATCTTTAATTCCATGCCTTCCAATTCAGTGCTCGTCAAATTGTATGCAGCGGTCTGTACGTCACGGGCGGGATTAGAGATAAAGAACTCAATATTGTAATTGGTGTTCATCGCAGACAGGAACCTATTTAATGACATCAAGGTACGCAGGCCCCGGTTCATTCCCGTCTGGTCAAGGTTCTTCATCGCGCCAACCAATCTCATGGCCGAAGGATTCTCTTCATTGAATGTAATGAAGTGCTGCTCCCCGTCCACCTTTACGGACAGAACATTATCTTTATTAGCAGGGTTCACCTCAGAATATCCCGCCTCGCCTTTCATTTTTAGTTCGTTTTCTGGATCTTTCTTGTACTTCACCCAAGACATTAGCTCAGGTTCGTCAACTTTCCACCAGGCGGGATCTGAATTCTCGTAGACAAAATTGAGCAAAGCTTTACCAACCCGATTTTTTTCTGCACGGACTTGGCTTACTTGGTACTGGGAGATCATGTTGCCAACCAAATTATCATGGTCTACATCCATCGAAGAGCCGACTCGCTGCTTGCTTTCCTTTCCCTTAATATTGAAGCCTTGCCCGTGAGCAGAAGAAAGATTGGCAACGGAATTATTAAAATCAGCCCGGCTCAGAGGGACGTAATGCCCGTATCGGGACATCCAAGCATTGGCTTCGAATGGAGATAACAGGTCATTATCGACCAATAGATCTACTCGAGCTTTATTGATCTTGTCTACTAGCTTGGCCACAGCAGGCAATTTCTCGTTTGCTCTTCTGTGCTCCAATATTTCTCGAGCCTCCTCATTAGACATCCCAGAAAGGGCCTTATTGTTGTCTCGGTTAGGATTAATCTCTTCCAGATAAGCGTTTGCTTCTTCTGCGTGGCGGGCATGAAGATATTCACCCACCTGCCCCATTGTCAGAGATGAATTGCCAATCGCTTCCAGTAAAGGCGTGAGATAGTCACGCTCGAAATTAGCCAGCTTTTCTCCCGCAAGCCCCTGCCATATCGATTCAGCCATATAGAAATCGGCATCTTCATTGCTGACCCGGCCTTTTTGCACCTCTTTCGCGTCAATCATCTTGTCCTGAAAGTTGTACCGGAATTCGTTTAAGCGCCCCCGGATCGTGGTTTCAATCGCTTGAACCTCTCCGAGCGTAGGCATAGGCGTTGGCGCTAAATCTGGATCACCCGCTTCTATCGAGAAGAACGTGGCCGTATCGTAGATCCGCTCCATTGCGGCATCGTCCAGATCGACGTACCAGTAGCCGGACGGGGATAGCGAGGAAGCTACCTTTTCAGCAGTCTCCTTGTCGCGATACCATTCTATTTCCCCAGAGCGAGCCCTGTCCCATTCGCCGTTTACATCAACGAGCCCCCACCTTTCGCCGCCTTTCTCTCCCGCCTCTTGCAGAAGCTCCACATCGTATGGCCTTCTGGTGCTTTCCCCTCCCCAGCCGCTCCATTGGGGCTGCTTCCCGGTCATCTTCTTAACCAGGGAAACCATTTTGTTGTCGTACTGGGACGCATAGCTCGCTGGCTCGCCCCAAACATTACCCACGGTCGTTGAATCGTTCCATGAGAATACCGGAGAAGCCTCGTCGACCGCAGCCATCAGTGCTTGTGATGTGGCCAGCCGGAGCCACTTGGCCCCTTGGAATGGCTGGAACTCCGGGCGTCTGAGATGAGCTTTGGCCTTATTAACGGCTTTTCGGTAGTCCATGATGTCCGGGTGAACATCCAAGGCCTCGTCGATAAAAGAAAGAGATCCTTTATCCTCAAGTGACCATGTCAGCGATTCAGGCTGCAGCGCAAGCCTGGCCGTGATCTCCTCTATTCGCCCAAACGTGGCCGCGATTTGCAGCCCACTTTTGAGCGCGGTCGCTACAAACAGAGGATCCTCAATGGATCTAAGCGTGTCGGCCACTTCAGGTTTAAGAACCTTAGACTTGCCACCCCTGTCCAACAAATCTACAGTGTCATAAAAGGCCTTCAAGGCCCCTGCTTCCAGCGAGGCCACCTTATCGGAAGCCGCTTCCAGCTCGCCTAAATTGGCATATCCGCCAGCCTTCCGCGCATCGTTGTCCCAGTCAGACTGAAGCTCATCGACATGGAAGGACGCCTTGGTTTGGTTGCCTTCATTGGTTCCAGTCGATCTGTTGGTCGCGCGAATAAAGCCCAGCATGTTCTCGTCAGGAAAGTGCACGTTTTCATAGTAGCCGTAATCTGGCAGACGGAACTTGATCTCACGATAGTTCTCGGCCTCATGTCCATCGTGGATGTATTCGCGGTATTGATATAACTCATCTGAGCCTACGGAAGATCCGCCGACAGCGTTGCCGGTTTCATACGCCCAGCCTTCAGCCTGGAGCTTGGCCTCATTGAAGGCGCGAAAATAACTGTTGTCGCCAATCTCGTTTATCTCCTCGCCATCCCACCTCGCTTGATATCCCGCAGCTGCGTTGCCTACGATAGTGAGCGTTCGCATAAACGTATCTTCCAAGCCTCTCGCTTCATGAGACTCGAATGAGGCCAAGCTCCAGGACGGTTCCTCTTCGGCATGTTTTTTGGCGATCTCATCGTCGGTGAGCTTTGTGTCGGGGTAGAATGTCTTATGATGAGCGATGGCAAAAAAGCGCCTTAGACCTTCCAGCTCGGTCCGGTCAGTTATAACTGACTCAAACCAACCAAAATCAGTGCCTGCATCGTCGACATCGGTTTCTGCTACCACCTTGTCAACATTGGGGAGCCTGTCTCTAACATGCTGGACGATCTCCTCCTGGGTGAACCTTGTGTCGGGCTCGATGTCATACAACTCATACAACTCCATCTCCGCCTTCTGAACGCCGGACATTTTTTGCAGCTTGCCCATGATCGATTCGATCTTCGCGGCCTTACCAGCCTTCCACTCAGGCAGGCTCATCTCGATCAGGCGTCTTTCGACCATGCTGTAAGTGCTGTTGGAATCCCGAGCTACATCGAATTGGCTTGCAAGGAGATCGCTAGAGTCTGCATTGTCTGGGTCGAAGGCTGCGCCCGGAGCCGTGGCCTGGGCCGGAGCTTGACCCATAGAGGCCTGCTCAGAGTACCGAAGGATCTCGTCAACGTCAGACATCCTGAACCTGTCCAGCTCGAATGCCCCCGTGATGATCTTGGCCTTGCGGAGAGCGTTAACGAACATCGATACCGCCCGGCGATAGAGATTGCCGATCGCGCCATCCTTGATACGCCGCTCTTCCGTGATCGCCAAGAATTCCCTCGACTGAACGATCTCATTTGCGTTGGGGTATCGGAGATTTACCTCCTTCATAATGCTGTCGAACCGCTTGCCGCCAGCTTTCTTCAGATTCCGGTAACTCTTCAGCCACCCGTTCCATTCAGCGTCAGGCACCAAAGAGGCCATAATAGAAGGATCTTGCATGGCCTTCATGGCAAAGAAGTGCGCTACCGCCTCATGCGCTATTGCAACCCGAGCATCTTCCGGAGTATCCAGATTGTCGTGAACCAGATATGCGGTCCCATCTCGGTAAAAGCCCTTCACCTTGCTCGTCTGATTCACGCCGAGGCCAGCCAGCTCGTTGGAGCCCACGACCTTGAGCTTCAGGCCAGCATCAGCGAAACCCGCTGTACGCCCGGAGATGGCTTGCTGAACTTGCCCCCTTGTGAGCCCGCCCTTGCGGAGCCCTCCCATCTTCTCGATTGCGCCCCGGCGAGGAATGAATCCACCTTTGGCGGCGACCTGGGCCGAGACATTGTTTCTTTCCTGCAACATGCCAGATAACGCAGCTCGGGCCGCCGATACCTCTGCTTGCTTTGGGGTTTTTCCGTCAGCGTTATACCGCGCCACCATATCGTTCAGCATGGCGACATCGCCAGCCGTTAGATCAACCCTGTCCAAACATTCCGTCAACGCCATTAAAGAACTCCCGCTCTCATTACAATTTCCGTTATATCAATGATATCTTGCTCATCCAATTCCAACTCTCGGTTAGCCTCAATCGAAATAGCTTGAGCCTTTCCGGGGTAAAACGCATTCAGCTTCTTATCAAACCTACCTTCTAACCTTTGGACTCTAAGCCTGGTGTAATCCCACTCTTGCCCCCGAGTGAACCCTCGGATTAGATACTCGCCAACCCCTTTAATCCTATAGGTTCTATGGAATTCTACATCAGTACCGGCGGTTTCATAAGCGCCAGAGTCCGGATCAATCTTTCGTCCGTACTCAAGATTCGCGTCAGCCCCCGATATCAGATAGGAGTCCCCTGCAGCCGCCATATACCGCGTTGTCAGGACTGCCGCAGGGAATCCGACTAAAGTGTAGGTGTCGCCATCAACATGGAATATCCTGTCGTACCTAGTGTCGGCATCAACTCCAGCAAGCGAATATATGCCAGGATCGCAAGGCAATGTGAAGTTGACGGCAAAATCTACGCCACTACCAGTCAGGGCGTAACCTTCTCCCTCCCAAGTAAATGAGTCCCAAGTGAAGCCATCCCAGAAAGCCGGAGTGCCGGGGTCTGCGAAAAGGACATAGCCAAGTTCTAAATTCGCGCCAACAGAGGAAACTAAATACGACCCTGAAGCCGGATCTATTTCTTGCCCATACTCCAAGTTTGCATCTGAACCAGATAGGCCATAGACACCAGGGTCAACCTCAAATGCGAGCCCAGCTAGGAGATCAACGACCTCTCCCGTGAGAGCGTAACCCGCATCCCAGGTAAAGTCGTCCCAGTCGAAGACATCCCACTCCCCAGATGAGGCAGACTCGGCCTCGATTCGGTATCCTTTATTAAGGCTCGCATCGCTCCCTGAGATTGCGTAAACACCAGAATTTGCGTCGGTTACATATCCATACAGAAAATCAACGGCAACGCCAGTTTGGACGTAAGCCCCAGAATCAACCTCAAATACCAGCCCAACTTGGAAATCAACGACTTCTCCCGTGAGAGCGTAACCTGCATCCCAGGTAAAGTCGTCCCAGTCAAAATCGTCCCATATGGCATTTTGTGGAGGGTCGGCTTGTAGCACGTAATCTGCTCTCAAGCCCGCATCCGCTCCTGATACGGCATAAATCCCTGAAGCCGGATCTACCGCTGCACCGAGAGTTAGCGTTGCGGGATACCCTGTAATTGCATAAACGCCAGAGGCTAAATCAAGCAGCTTGCCCGCCTTCAATCCTGCATCCGAGCCAAGAACAGCGTATGAGCCCAGATCAGAAACTATCGTGTAGTGGCGCTCTAGTGCCGCAATTACGCCTGCATAACTGTAACTTCCGGAGCCTGCCGGGAGCTGCAGCCCCGTAGCAAGATTGACGTCATCCCCTGTGAGCCCATAACCGACATCCCAGTTAAAATCATCCCAAGTAAAGTCGTCCCACACCCCGTCGGCAGCGCCTGCCGCGTCAAGCCTATATCCCGCCTCAAGATTCGCATCAGCCCCGGAAATTGTGTAATCCCCTGAAGCTGGGTCTACTACAGCAACCCGGCTAAGGACGGCAGGGGCCCCAACGATGACGTATGAGCCAGCACCTGCGTCAATCGCGTACCCAACCTCAAGCAAGGCCGCCGTACCCGTAACCGCATAGATCCCCGATGCTGGTTCTACTTCCTGGCCGTATTCAAGGCTTGCCGCCACCCCTGAGATTGCATAAGAGGTGCCGTCTGCATCAATCGCGGAGCCTTTGATCAACCCCGAGTCTGCTCCAGAGGTGCTGTAAGCCCCAACATCAGCAGAGGCCAAATAGGTACGAGAGAAGTTTGCTGCCGCCCCCGTTAGACCATAGACCCCAGGAACACCGTCAATTGCGTACCCTCGCTCAAGGTCAGCAATTACGCCTGCATAGCTGTAAGAGCCTGGGTCTACAGGGAACTGGTAGCCGGTACGAAGACCAATATCGAACCCAGTTAGGGCGTATCCCTCATCCCAACCAAAGTCGTCCCAAGTAAAATCGTCCCACCGGGCCTCGGGAGTTTCCGCGTCTAAATAATATCCAACCTCAAGATTAGAAGCTGTGCCAGAAACCGAATAATCGCCCGCATCAGCAACCATCTTGTGTGTTCGCCGGAAGACTACATTCGAACCAGCAACTGGGTAGCTCCCGGAGACTGAATCAAAAGCGCGACCATAAAGAAGGCCAACTTCGTCCCCCGTGGCGGCATAAACGCCACTGTCCGGGTTCAAGGCATATGTACGAAGAAAGGTGGCTGCCGTTCCTGTTAATACATAAGAGCCTGAAACCGGATCAGTGGCGTAACCCACCTCTAAGCTGGCTGTTGCACCGCTGGTTGTGTACGTGGTTGTACTGGCGTCAATGGCATAGCCATATTCGAGGGACGCAGGAGTGCCCGTTAGCGAATAATTATCGCTATCGACATTGAAAACTCTTCCATATTCGGGATTGGCTGCGGTGCCCGTAAGCGAGTAGCTGCTGGGGTCGACATTGAACACGCGACCATAAAGAAGGTCGGAGGCGCCCCCCGAAACAGCATAAACTCCACTAGAGGGGTCAATCGCTTGCCCATATTCAAGAGCGGCAATCTTGCCGGTTATTGCATAGGAACCGATTTCTGTATCAGTAGCGTACCCGCGCTCTAGGCTCCCAGGGGTTCCGATAACTGAGTAGCTACCGGACGCCACATCAATGGCGTAACCATAAAGAAGATTAATTGAGGCGCCTGTATAGGCATAACTACCGGCCGCGAGATCGAAAACTCTCCCGTACTGCAGGGACGCAGCAGCCCCAGACAGAATATATCCACCGGAATCAGCGTCAACCAGCCATCCGACAACTAGGTTTGTCGTGGCGGGGCCGGTGACTACATAGGAGGCCGGATCTGCATCGACCGCGTATCCTCGCTCGAGGAGGGCAGCGGTTCCAGCGACCTCGTAGCTATCAGGCTCGGCCACCAAGCCCCGACCAGCCCTAAATGTAACGTCCGGCCCAGACACCAGATACGAATCAGTAGCCGCATCGACCGCCCTCCCAACTGTCAGCAGAGCAGCCGTCCCGGTAAGAACGTAGCCTATGTCCCAAGTAAAGTCGTCCCAAGTGAAACTATCCCACAGGGGCTTCTCTACAGCGGTATCAGCCTGGAGGGTATAATCCGTCATGGATCATCAAGGGGATAAATAGTGGTTAATTCCACCCTTTCTCCCCCAGCTTGATTACGTCAGGGTAAAGATTGACGCACCAAAGTCTACAGTGAAGGTTTCACCATCAGCCAAGGTGATAGAAGAGCCGTAATCCCACCATGAAATCAGGGGGTCAGCAGGCGATGTTGGCGTATCGTTGTAGAATGTTGCATACCTGAATGGGCCAATCGTGCCGCCGGAGGCAGTCCAGACGATATCTGTCCCCGTCAAGGTTCCAGTTCCCCCGGACTCAGAATACAGATTAGCGGCATCCTGCCCGCCAGCAGTGTACCCATTTCCTGCAGCGATATCAGCCAGGTCGGCCAAGACATTATCCAACGATGCCGAAGGTGCCGCGTTGGTGAGATAAACCTTGCACGTATCTGTGTTCAGATTGTGAACCTTTAACCCAAGATCACCGACAAATGTTTGAAATTTATTATAAGCAGCCATTGTTATTCCTCAATTTGATTTATTTCCCCTCTCCGTCATTGTAAAAGACGTCCATTTCAACGCCTTCTATTCTGTTCTGGTTGTTTCTTGTAATCTTTGATATTACCACTCTAGAAGGCTTTCTGGGCTCTGGAGAAGGAGGAATTTTAATCTCTGGCACGATCACTGTCGGGGGCTTCATACTCTGAAAGGCCTCGATCATGTGATTGCAGGCCTTCAGGAAGATCTCGGTGACAACTCTCGCATCGATCCCTGCCCCCCTGGGGTCTTGGGACACCTTTTTCTTGGAGAGCACACGGACGCCAGAAATCCCTTTCTTGCCCTCCAGCTCTTCTGCGGTTACTCGCCTAGCCATCTCAGCCTCCCAGACACTTGATCAGCGCCTTGATGTTATCAATTCTGTCATCAATTGCGACAATGGCGCGATCCGCAGGGATCACCATCTGATGCTCATTTCCATTCTCATCCACCAGATCTTCAGTGACCCGGATCTGCTCCAAGGGCACGGAATCTTCGACTGACAAGATATCCTCATCAATGTCTAGGGAAAACATATCCCCCTGACCTTTCCCTTTTGCAGCGTTGTAACCAGCTAGATACACTTCTTCGTCGCCGGAGTTTTCCCACTCCTGCCCGACAAAATCGCCCTCCCCGTCTTCATACCCCAAGTTGAACACTTGGCGTTTATCTTGCCGCTCCTTCAGCCCCAAGCCACCATAAAGCTCTCCAAATTTTGCATCTCGCGCAGCATCGCTTTGGCTTTTTTCAGCTATGGACGGAATCTCGGCTGCGAACATATCCCCATTCTCTTCTGGAATGTCCCTCTCTCCTGGGCCTTTCTCGTATTGCCGTAGAGACGCCTGGGATTCTGCCGCCAACTCGCCAAACTCAGAGTCTCCATCAAGGAAAGAGCGGATTTCGACAATGATCTCCGATACACCTTCCTGCCCAAGAACGCTCTGCTGAACTCCAGCTGCCTGCATCGCCTCTATTATCCGAGTCTGCTTGGGCTTTACCTCAGAGTCGGCCAAAACCTGAGCGTCATCTTCCGCAGCCTCCGAGGCTTCTTCAACCGACTCCCATTGCTCGTTTGCAGCCTCTTCAATGATCTCATCGAAATCGTACTCAGGATAAATATAGAATGAGGTTTGCATCGCCCTTGGAGTATCGGGGTTTACGGTCACCTTCACTTCGTAAGTACCGTCATTCATCACGAAAACGCCGTTCCAATATCCCCGGCGCTCCCAATACTCCTTGTTATCTATCTCGACCCTATATTCTTCACCCAAAACGGTTTGGGTTGCAGGCAAAGGCACTACCCAATCAACTTCTTCAAAATCCGCCGTCTCTCTGGAGCCAGGAGTGGTAACTTGTTCCTCGCTCCCATCCACGTACTCATCTTCGTATCGGTTTACGTCACGCTCTGAAGGGGTAGGAATGCCGTCAACCTGATTGGGGGCGTTTTCACCACTATTAGCGATGAACAGGGCGTAAGCAAAGCCTTCAGGGGTTTCTGACCTAAGCTGCTTGTGAACCGGGTCATCTCCACGAAGATCGTGAGCCCAAGATCCACCGATGGTGGTTTGCTTGCTCTTTTGCAGAATTCTGGACAGGTGCCCAGAGATAGGCTGGCCGCCTTTGGTCTTAACCTTGGTAGGAACTTTAACCCGGTTCTTCCCCTTGCCCTTCCATGTCCAGCCGTCCTCGCTATCGAGGTAGATCGGCTCGCCATAAACATTATCAACATCTTCTGTTTTGGTGACATTTCGCTCAGTTGGATCCACGTTAGCTTGCGGTAGATCTGCGTTAAACGTACCCCATAACTGGGTTGTCTTCGTGTACGGCATTCCGTAATGATGAGGCTGGAAAGACATTCTCGCCAGGTTGGGGATTTCGGTCAGGCTATTGATTCGGCTTACAGGGTTTTCAATGATCCAAAACCGTGGCTGCAAGTATTCGATGATCGCCATTGTCTGATGCACCAAGTCGATCGCGGCATCTCGTTTCTCCTGGGCTCCCTCTTTCTCATCAACGCCGCCTACAGCCCATCGGTTGCCCGCAACAGAGAATTCAGTACAAGGACACCCGGCGATAATCATGTGGATATCGCCCCCAGCCACATCAGGAATATTGTCATTGAACCATTCTCGATCCATGTCCATGACATCAAACGGCTTAAACTGGATCTCTCCAGCCTCATCAAGAACGTAATTCCCGTCCTCATCCATGATGGCCGCTGAGTCTCGATTCATATCAAAAGCTCTAACGTCATACCCAGCCTGAGCCCAAGGGTTAGCCAGAATTCCGGTTTCATCAAAAATGCTGAGAACAACCTTGTTTCTGTTTTCCCCGGTAGCGGCCTGGCGGTGCGCCTCGGCTTCCCACTCCATGATCCTGTCGTCGGCCTCAAGGGTAGTAAGAAACTCGCCAGCCGCCTCGGCCTTGTGCTTCGCCAGAGTCTTGGTTTTTGGCTCGTTCCAGAGGTTTTCTCTCCGGTGCTCGAAAAGCGCATCAATACTGGTGATCCCCTCTTCGCTCAGGGTATTGAACAACTCTTCTTTGGTGGTATCACCGAGATCGATCGCTTCGCTTTGAGCGAATAGAGAGGCGTCCTCGCTTAACTCTTCTTCTTGTCCCGGATCTCCCTCAAAATCTTCGTCGCTCTCCGCTTCGCCCTCAACGTCTTCTTGGGTTTCACCTTCTGCAAACGCTGTTTCTTCATTTAATATCTCCTCAACTTCTGCCTCAGACCACACCTCTTCGTCAGGTGTTGCCTCATTAAGCTCCTGGGTAAGAGCCTCCAAATCAACGGGTTCTGCTTCACCTTCATAGGGCTCAAGCCCGGCTTGCTCACGGATGTCATCCACTATCCCATCAAACTCGATCTCGATTTCTTCGAGGTAGTCTTTGGTGGCGTCTATCTCGTTATTCCACTCCGGGAGCCGCGACTTGATAGAAGATATAGCATCATCAAGCATAGCCATCTCAGCGTCTGTTAATTTATCTGTTTTAACTTTCCCTGCAGCGTCACGCTCGTAGCTTCCGTCTTCGGAAAGCACCGGCATACCACCTTTTATTATTTTTGCCCGGCAGACTCTCAAGCTACCCATTTAGATATCCTCATTCCTTATTAGCGTCACTACAATAGACACCAGTTCCTCATCTTCCCGCACCATCTGAGCTATCAGCTTATCCCGCTCGTACTTAGCTACGCGAATATTTTGCTTTCTTAGCCCGTCATCAGAGTAAGACGCCGACCTTCCCGCTACAGGCTCTCTGCCCTTAACTGGCCGAGTAATAACTACAACTTCAAATACAACCCGGCCCCTAGTGCCGTACTCCAAAGGAGTATTGACCCCTGACAGCCTCCCTCTAAGCCCATACGCCAAGGGTTGGACAGCCATTACTGTCTCGTAAACGTGTTGGAAGTCGTTCCGTTACCCGTGATATCTACAACAATACCTCCGCTTGCACTGCTGACGCGGGTTTGAGTTACCGTGATCGCATCTGTTGGATCTAAGTTTGAGTGCTTATAAAGCTCCTGCACTTGATGCCCTTTGACCAACTCATCCACAACCGTCGTCGTACCTGTATACGTGTTTCGGTTTACCCAATCCCCAACGCCTCGGAGATAGATGGTTCCTGCCGTCAATGTGCTGTCCAGAACTATACTGCCCCCAGCCATCTCCACGCTTGCAAGATCTGCTCCAGTCTTGTTTATAATCGTCACATCCCCTGCGAAATTCCGAAGCTGCAACGGTTGGCCAGCGCCTCCCATATCGATAGTTGCGCCCGCCCCAGCAGCGTCTGTCGTCGACCAGCAGTCCAGCAACACTGTCTGAGCTGCGCCCCCAAGTTCCAATGTTTGCCCTCCCACAAGCGCCACGTTAAGCATGAACCCATTAAACCCACTTATGCCGAATGACTGACATCGCTCCATCGTGGTGAAGCCAGTTAATTCCCCCGTGACAACTAAATCACTGTACAAGGCACCGCCAACAAGGGCCCCGGAAGGAGCCGTCAGAATAGTCCTGCTTGCGGATATCCCCGAGAAAACACAGGCACCAAAGTCTGGGCCTACGGGCAAGGTCATGTTTGTCCTCAAGAATATGTCTGGAATATTAAGATTTTGGGATATGGATAACGCTTCGGTCAGATTGTTGACAGGGAATTTAGGCGAGCCAATAGGAAAGAGGGTGCCTACAGTCCCGTTCGCGGAATCGACTGTTACTTTTTCCCCATACACAGTCCTGTCTAAAAGCTGGATAAGAGATCCTTCGACCAACTGATTAACAATCGTTGCATTGCCTGCGTAAGTCTCTCGGTTAACCCAAGTCCCTACGCCTCTCATTACTATTTCCCCAGCATTAACCGAGTCTTCAAGAGTTATAGCCCCTGATGCAAGATCTATAGACACCGCGTCTGTCCCAGATTTGTTTGTAAACCTAACCTCTCCATCGTAACCCTTCATTGCCAGCGCCTGACCAGTCCCGCCGAAGTCAACCGTTGGTATTCCTACTCCGGGGTTAGTCGCGTCGACACCAGAGCACCGATTAAACATCGCAACACCAGACCCTGCGAGAGTAATTGTCCCCTCCCGCAAAACGCACTGCTCTAAATGCCCGCTGATATAAAAAAGGTTTTTTACAGCGCATCTGGTCAAGAAGCACAGGCCGTCAAGATAGCCGGTAACCAAAGCGTCTTGATATTCACAATTCGTGACATCGGCGGCATCAGCGATTGTAATAGTAGTTGTTTTAGGCGACCTGCCTATGAATTTCATTTCCTGGTGGACAGCCGTTGGTCCTATCACCAGATGCGAAAGTGTCCTAATTTCAAAAAAGCCCCGCGAGTCTGCAATTGCTTGGGCGTCTACCAAGTTGTTAACCGGCCTTCGGGGCGTTCCTGTAGGGAAAACCGTTCCAGTATTGGATGTGGTTTGGTCTATCCAAACAGCGCCCTGGAAAGAAGAGAATTCAATATCAGCCTGCTCTTGAGTCGTCGCAGAAGATGATGCCGTCAGGTTCCCAAACACGCCGAATACAGAAAAATATGGGCTAATTTCCACTTGAGACTCGTCAACCGCAGTAAAGTTTCCGCCATCCAGAGAAAAGGCCCTAACTTCCCATATTTTATAATCGTCACCAATTGTAAAGGCGTTGGAAGCTCCTTCTCGAAGCCCGCGTGTTCTCAGCTCTGTGGCGGAGTTTACCGTTAGAACTTCGGTCACTGACTGGTCGGTAAAGTTTATAATCCAATCCCCTCGAACAACGCCAAGAGCGACAAAATCCTTTCCGGTATCCGTCAGGATAAACCCTGTTAAATCCGTAGAGGTTATTGTCGAGGTCGTCCTTGGAGAAGTCGATCCCGGAGCAATCTGGCAGTTCTGGAGGGCCGTAGTAAGACCTACGCTAACACCTCCCGGAAGAGGTTGCCCTCCCTCAGTTCTAATAAGACCTGGGTATTGGGCCCCGGATTCTCCGTGGTCACTATCCTCGATGTCTGTCAGCGTGTCATGAGCATCTTGAACACTAAGCTCTTGACTAGACGAGGTGATGTTTATTAATCGGGGGAAAACCTCGAAATCAACATCTATATCCGTCCTAGATGTCATCGTTATCTACCACCAGGTGAACATTTTTTTCCGCCTCCTCTTTTTTAGAGGCCTCCTCCTCTATGGTACTCATCATTATCCTATATTCGGCAATAGAGGCTCTTTCGTCCTCTATCGCTTTCTCCAAGACTTTGATGTTTTTTTTAGAGTTAAGAACGCCGCGCTCTAGCCCCTCCAAACTGTGTCCTATTCTTGGCACAAAATCCCCTCATGGCTTATGAATGAATGGTGTCAGTGTTTCTAATCGTGGCCGTATTAACATCAGACCCAGTTGCCGACCCATCCGTTACAAACCGCTTTATCTTTGTCGAAGCTCTAGTGTTAGACACCTTCACTCGATAGAAGATCGGGGAGGTATAAACAATGTTAACGGATGATGTTGTAGCCGTTGGGTAATCATCGATTACAGAAAGATATACATCGTCTAATGTGTTTATGGTTACGCCGGGGATACAGTTCAATTCGTAGCTGTCGGTGCTCACTTGGCCAGTAATAACCCTGTCAAGCGTAAGCTGAGTATTGCTATCAACCGTTTCCACATAAGCATAGCCTCGACCCGCACCTCCACCCTGAGTGTTCACCACAATATCCCCGCGTTTTGCGGTTGTGTTGAAAGCTCCTCCAGAATCAGTGATCTGGGTAGTGGTTGTACCCGCAGTAGCCGTACTAGCAGTATTGGCAAACGTAAACGTCGAGCCTAACCAGGAAGAGTATCTAATCTTGTAATGCTCGTTGTTATTATCAGCATCTCTAAAGTTGAGCATTCCCCCTGCTTGCTTGCCAGGGACATCTGCGAGGATAGCTCCGTCTACAGCCAGCGTAGCGTCGCCCATAACTTCGCCCCCAACCGCAGAGTATTCCTCCTTGTCGATAGCTCCAGCCAAGCCGGTAAGCCTGTGTACCGTGACATGATCCGCTGTGGCGTCTGTAATAGCTGTTCCAAAGACGTTGCTCACCGATATAGTGATAGCGATAGGCCTAGCTTGAGCAGCGCCGCCAGCACTAGGGATAGCTTCCCAGCTATTCTCTTCTGCCGCAAGCCAGTTGGTGGGAACGATGCCTCTTGCAAAGAATGTTCTTCCACCAGCCAAAGTCCCAAAAGGAGACTGCTTGTTAGCGTTGAATGTTCCCACCGACGCGCTATCAGCCGTCTCCATCTCAATAGATCCAGCTCCTGCGTCTTGAGAGGTGACCGTGGCGCTTGTTGCGCTGCCGGTAATAAACGTACCACGAACATCTCTCAGAAGAATCTGATTCAGCGTAGTGTCATGAGATACCACGATCCCAGTAGCTCCGCTTGTCTCCTGAAGAACATCATCTCCCTCAGCGATCGTGCCCCCACTCACAGGAGAAGTACCGTAGAATAAATATACAGTCGGGCCAACGTACTGCTCACCCGCTATGGCGTCAGTGTTCCCAGTAGTCTTACCGCCGTTTCGGGTAATGTACTTGCCCCACTCATACGTCTCCTGAAGCGTATTTGAATTAACATCTAGAGTGATACCGTACCCTTCCGCCGTACCTTCATCAGCGACATCGTAAGTCGTGGCTGTATAAGTCAGGGAAGGGAATGCGTTATTAGTAAACCACGTAGTTAACGCAGGGCCTTGATTCGCTGGAGCCGAGCCGTTTTTAGTGCCTGTCGCGGCCGTATCATCGTTTGTTATTCCCTCTGCAGCCGTCTGGAAAGTTATTTGAGGATCCCCAATAAGGTAGTAATGCAGTGTTTGAGTCGCACCTGCGTTAGCTATCAGGGTGATAATGGCCGAAGCGCCGCTTGTATCACCCGTTATTTGGTCACCTACGTTCCAAGATCCAGATCCCGCAGTAAACGTGATCGACTGATATCCAGTGGTTTGATTCGAGTCAGCGGCAGCAGAAAGAGGAACAGGGTTACGGCCCCCAGCCACAGAAGACGCAAGAACTTCAAACGAGTCATAAAGCGTGTTGCCTTTGCGGGCAAATACCGTGATGTAAGCCGAGTCGATCAAAGCGAGAGTTGCAGACGTAATATCATGCAAAGGGATACATCTGTCAAAAGCCCCTTCCGGCCACCAATCCTGAGAATTTGCATTGTTCCCATCGTTGATTTCTGTGATCCGCGCTCGAGCCCCCGTAGAAACTAGGCCCTGGTACATATATACGTGAGTGTCTGCATCGATAGGCGTTACGTTGTAAAGATTAGCCCAAACTTGCTCTCCAGTTCCTGCCGCTGCATTTTGAACCGCTACATGCGCGTTACAGGTAAGGTTTCCTGAAGTAGAATCAAAAGAGTCTCCAGCAGCACTTGTGGCTGGCCGAATAACCAAGTATTCAGTCCCTCCACTTGTTGGGACGAGTACTTCCAGGAGCGTTCCGGAATCTCCGGCCGCGTGGGTAATAGTAAGCCCGGCATCTGCGGGAACAATTGCCCCGCCAGTATTCACTGGAGTAACAACAATACCTACTGCCGTGCCGACAACCCGTGTCCATCCCGCCGTTCGTAAAGCGCCTCCCGTCAGATGCTGAACTGCCTCATAGTTGATATACCAAGGATCAGCGTCATTGGCGTCAATAATACCAATTGTGTACTCTACTGGCGTTTCGGCCGTCATACAGGTCGCGTCATCACCCGTGGCAGCCTCATCTAAAAGACTGGCCATACCAGAGTAAACTTCGTTCATTGTCTGGGTGCCTGTGGCCGCTCCTATCCACGACAATTGTTTTCTTCGGTTATCGTCCAGGTAATTTACTTGTATCGTTCCGCTAAGAATAGTGTCAGCCATTTTTCAAATCTCCAGTATTAAATTGCCGGGTCAGCCGTCGTATCTACCCTCATAGATCGTTTAACCGAAGCTCCGGTTGTATTTTCTATTGTTGCAAATCCCGAAAGATTTACATATTTTGTTGCACCTGATGATGATTTTCGATACCGATAGTATATATCAGCCGGAGTTGATCCTGTAAAGCTTCCGGAAGCAATTCCCGACCCATTTGACAGGGTGTTTATAACTTCTGCGTCGTTTGAAACTAAGTAGGCAGTTATCCTAACAGAAGATATTGCTACATCAGCAGTGTCTACAGACTCAAAAGATACGGATACAGCCACATTAACCGTGGTAGAAGAGCCCGCCCCAACATCTCTAGTCGTAGGTGAGCCGCCGCCAGTGACGTTGATTGTCACCAAGCCTCCTGAAGAGTTAATAACGTCGAAACTATTCCCGGAAAACGTCAGGCTATTGAAATCATAGGTTCCTACTGCCGTAATCTCTATCGCGCCAGAGTTAGCGTTAGCAGCGTTATCCCCAAAAAAACAACCGCTAACGACAGGGGTTCCCCCTCCCTGCCATTCTGTGACATTATCTACCAATAAAGCGCCCGTATCCGCGCCGACCGTCGATGACAAGATGTCACAGTTAGTCAGCGTTGCCCCGTTTAGCGTTACCTGCCCTCCAGAACTGAAAGTAGAGTCCTGCATAGTCGTGCTCGGATTAAGTGACGCCACCCTAAAAGAACCAAAGGTCGTTGCGTAGGCATTTAGTATCGCCTCTACAGCCCCTCCCTCAGTAACGGTAAGAGCGTATAGCGATGCTCCGGCAGAGGTAAAGGTACAACCGCCAGAAGTTACCCCTCCGGAGATAGCGCCCAGAGTGCAGGTGGCATCTGTGTCTACTAAAAATTCGTAGAAATTGGCGCTTACAGGCTGATCTTTATAAGTTATGGCGGTGCTAGTGTCGGTAAACACTGTGGTTGTCGATCCATCACCTATCTCTATCTTGCCTTGCGGGAAAATACCTCCCTCAAATTCTTGAACCCACCCCCAAACATTAGTAGCCTCGGCAGTGACGATATCCGCAAAGCTCTGAGATACCCCCGTCACTTCGACGCCAAACCCTATCGTCATCTGATCATTGCCGGTATTAACGAAATTACCCATAATCCCGGCAGTACAGTTGTAAGTCACTCCAAACGCATCGGCGGCCGAATCGTCATAAGTGCCTCCCGAAAAATCTCCACCCCCGGCATTAATTTGAGGGTTGAATGCTGCAGCAGTCCAGCCTCCAGAGTACCCGACCGTGGATATAGTTAACTCCTCGTAATTGGTTCCGGCGTCATTTCCAACATAAGCCCTGATACCCCCGTTAATATCAGTATCCAAGTTGGACACAGTTAATACGTTGTACCACACAACAACATGCTCCCCCTCTTGGGCCCCTGTCCCCGGAGTAAAGTCTAGCGTCGGTGCCCCTAAATGATTACGGCGAGTTATACCAGAGCCTGTTTTTACACCTATGTATCCATTCCCCTGAACCTGTCCTTCGGTTTGAAGCGACCCGTTAGACCACCCTGTAGCCGAATCCGCATCGTTACGAACTCCTACACCTGTTGCTGCAACCGCCATCAGATAGTATTCATATAAATATAAGAGGCTAAAATGCTACCGATAAATGGCCCGTGTTGAGCATCAAGACCCTTTTGAGGTATCCCAAGAGTTTTAGATCCCTCCGGGTAAGATCCTAACCACCCTTGCGCTGGGCCGATTAGATACCAAGCGAGAGGGTCATGAGTATGATCTGGAAGCAACTCGGCTACACCATTTTTCGGGAGATCGAGATAAATAAAAGTCTCTTTTTCGTGAGCCGCTAAGAAGCTTTCAATGCTGGTGTGTATTTCAATCTCTCGGCCGGTGCGAGATAGGTCTATCCTGGCGTTATTAACAATAGCATACCGATCTATACCCCAGTTTTGCTTAGAGATGAACCAGCTATCTAGATCAACTTCCCGACCAGACCACACATCCTTTGACCAGTCATCAAAATGAAATAAAATATTCAAGACAATTCCTCGTAATAAAAATCGATGTCTTCAATTAAAGGTATCCCAGTTTGCTTATGCTCTTTTCGATTGATCTTCATGCTGGTTATTCGGCTGCCAGGCTCCTTTAGAACCTTGGCAATATTTTTAACCATCTCCTGAGTCTGCGCCTGGGCCAGCAGGGCGTTTTGTGCCACGACTCCTAACGCTTCAGCGACAACTCCGACTACTGGGTCATCCTTGGGCTTCTCGGGGGCAATTATTTCAGGGGAGGATTTTTTCTTCGAAGTTATCTTCATACCACTCCGCGTCATTTCCCCAAGCTGATCTCTGCTTACCGTTCTCTTTTTCATGTCAACAAACACTCCGACAAGACCCTAGCAATTCTCTCTCGCTGTTTTATTTCCGTAACCAAGATTATTGCTCGGTTTTCTTTGTACTGAATCTCTCTTCCCCCGTCTTCCAGCAAAGCATCCCGAGTCTCTTCAAGAAATTCCGAACGTGCTATGAAGGCATCGGAGACTACTGCTTGGGAGATATCGACGCCTTCGAGGCCCGGATGAAGTGCCGCTTGGCTTTCTCCTTCCGGCCCGCTTTGATTCTCTGTCTCAACTGTTCCTCTTTCATCTTGCTCAATCCACTGCTCGACTTCTTCAAGGGTATCTGCGCTCTCTAATATGGATTCAAACTCATTATCGACCATTGCGGCATCAAATGTCGCCTGATCTTCTGCTTCCAAGGTATCTCTGAAATCGTTGTACTCATTGGGGTCGTAAGGATACCGGTCAACTTCCTCCTGAAGAGCATTCCTATCAAAATCACTAAACTCTTTCAGATGCTCAATAATTTCTTTCTGCTTTCTACCTGAAATCGACTTACCTTCAGCCCATTCTTTAGCTAAAACATTCCAAGCCGATTTCTTTGATATCCTTTCTTTGCCGCGAGTAATGGTGATATTTCGAAGTTCGCTTGCCGCCGAGTCATACGATGAAGCTACATCATTAGGAATGATTTCGGAAGATGAGGGGTATGTGGGGACTCCTGCAATTTCCTTTTCTATAATCTCAAGGATTTCGGGCCCTATCATCCCGTCCATGCCCAAAGCATCTTCAGGGATGTACCCTGCTTCTACCCCGCGCTCAACTGCCTCCTCCATCGAGATCCCGTCATCACGCATGAGCTTCATGCCCGAGAACAAAGTTTCCCCATTATCGTTTGTCTGCACCAAGTCGAGATCCCTGCTTTTCATCTCGCCGTTGTCGTCCCGGACACCGCCTTGGGCAATCAAAAAATCTCCAAATGAGACTTTATCTGGCGACTGCTCCAGCTCTTCGCCCAGTTTAGCTACCCGAACTTTAAATTCTTCTTCGGTAAGTTTTGACTCGATCTTGGGCTCGGCTGGCACTCCATCAGCCTCGTCAGCAGGATACCCCGCCTCTTGGGCCTGTTTTGATTCATTTAAGCTGCCAGCTATACGCTCCTTTTCTCCGGCCGCCATCGCTTCCGCGTCATCAGCATACTCATCACTCTCAGCAAGAGCCTCAGAGTCGCTGGTTAGATCCCCAGGCGGCTTGCTGTACTCAGCGAGGCCTGCATCAAGCCTGGCTTTATTTATCTTTGCAAATTCAAACTCTTGGGCCTCACGAAGCGCAATACCCATAGCTGTTTCTGGCGCAGCAGTCGCCCCAAAGGAGCCAGCAGGCTTGGTTACCGAGGTGTCGTTGGCCTCATCCTGCGCGGCCGCTTCTGACAGAGCGACTTTCTCTTTGGAAATATCATATATTTCCTGCATCTCCGCTTCTTTTTGAATCTCCTGCCGGGACAGCTCTTCAGTCAGAGTGGTGTCAATGACGTCTGCTTTCTGTTTCGCTAGAATTTGTTGACCAACATCGATCGCTGCATCAACACTACCCGTTTGCCCCATAACGGAATCAACTACGTCCATGAGGTTTATTGTCGTCTTGTTTGCTTCGTACTCCGCAGTGACCTCTTCGACAAGCTGATCGCCAAGAGGGGGAAGCCCCATAGCCTCACGAATAGAGCCACCGCTGGTGCTAGGAGGACTGCCACCGGGAGGAGGACTGCCATTCCCGTCAACGACAAACCCGGCAATCCTTCCCTGCCCAGGGATATTTCCTTCAGACCCTGCCAACTTCTTGGCGACCCACAGCTCCGTGGCGCTCATGGGGGCCGCTAGGAAAGATTCCAATATCATGTCGGTGTAACTGACATCTAACCCCGCCGCAAGGCTACCAAGCCCCTCTCCCGCGCCCTCAGACAAAGTTTCCAGGGTGAAGGCCGTTCCGCCTCTCAGCCCCCTATTCCCAAGAGACAAGGATTTTTCGGCAGCCGCGACTCCCACATCAACTACATCCTTCAAAATCATCTTGTTGGAAAAGGCGGCAGTCAAGGCCGCCTTATCCGCAATATCTACACCTTGAGCCACAAGAGATTTTGATATAGCCTTTTCGACAGCTCTTCCAGGCGCTCCCATCAACCATTTATTGATCCCGAGTGTCAGAGTGTCTACCGCAGCAATGACGCCGCCCTTGATCGCGCCCTGCGTTCTGGCCTCTGCCATCGCCTCTTTCGTGATCTCGCCTATGGCGCCCGCTTTTTCTTGCGCGATGAATCCTGTCTCGATCGAAGCATTGCCCATCGCCATGCCCAAGAAGAACCCGGTCGTGCCAAGAATCATCCCTGCCGCACCGCCCAGCGCAGATCCTGCTGGCCCCGCAGCAGCACCAAGCACCATCCCGGCCTTACCCAGTGTCAAACCACCGGCCAGCGCAGCCGCCATATTAGGCGTCTGGGCAATCATTTCGTGGAGTGCGCCCTCCTTGTTATCAACCGCCGCAACAGAAACATTAGAGAGAGAATCAAAGAACCCCTCGCTCTCGGAGCTGGCGATCTGGGCCATGAAGGCTTCTTGTTGTCGGGTTTTGGCAATGTCGCCAGCTTCCCCGGCAAGTCTTTCGACCTCACCGGCATCCTCGTCGTAGGTGGCAACAGTTGTGGATAGAGCATTCCAAGTTCGCTCAAGACCGAACGAAAAGGCTTCAAACATTGAATCGGGCTGATCTTCGGGGCGCTCGAATAGGGCGTCAAGATCTTTGTCGCTCATTCTCCCTTGGAACGGCGTAGATAGTGCGGCAGGCGGAAGGCTCTCCTCGACAGGAGAGGAGAACAAGGAGTCTAGCTCTTCTTCAGATAAGGCCACAATACCCTCTTTAAAAGAGGCCGAACGTGTTGGCGCTGTTATCCATCTGAGCGATCAACCCGACGCTAGATCCTGCCCCGGCCTGTAATTGGGCCAGCTCTCTATCGAGATCTTCCGTGGGCATTCCTAGAGACTTTCGCTTCGCCAAAGCAGCCTCTAGCTGGATTATGCGCTCTCTATCAGCCGGAGAGGCAGTGCTATTCTGACCAGGAGTGTCTTGCTCAGTCTCTGGAGGGGGCTCAGTATCTTGAGCGGGCTCAGGAATTTCGTCCGGAGCGGCACTCTCTTGAAAAGTCTCCATCTCACGGACAGTTCGTTTCGCCCAGGCGATGGCTTCGTCAGTTCCAGGCTTGCCGAAAGTTCCTTGATTGTACGCGATCACAATAGCGTCAGCGTTCACAAAGTTCTTCCCGTGAATCTCTCCCAGCTTCTTGATAGGGGTTGTCACGGGGACGCCTTCATCATTGGTCACTGTGTAAGCAACCACGCGGCCATTCAAAATGTGGGAAATAGTTTCCTTGCCGGTGTCCTCGTCCTTCGTCTTTATTGTTGACCGCTTCGTTTTCCCAGCGGCTTCGAAGAATTCATCCATCATCTTATTTTTACGAACAGGATCAGGCTCCGCTCTAGCCGCTGCCAGCAGCTCCCTGGCAACCTTCTTATCAGCGATATCTCCCTCGATTTCCTGGTTCTTCAGCCTGGACGTTTCTTGGTTCAGCTTCTGAATATTAGCTTGGAATTTCTGGGTTCTCTCTCTGGCAGCCGCGCTTGCCGCCTTTTCGGCCGTTTCGGCCGCTAACCGATCAGCCCTAAACTTTGCCTGGGCTACGCGTTCGTTCTCCTGATATTCACTTTGCTGGGTTCTCCACTCAGCGTCAGATTCCATCTTCTTTTTGGCCATCCACATATCTTCTTGACGGCTCTTGTTCTTGAACGCCTGAAGTCGATTGTCACGCTGCTTTTGAAGTTCAGCCATTCGAGATGTCTTGTAAGCATCTAGGCCTGCCGACGCAGCGCCTCCCATGAATTTTGCTAACCCGCTTGCCATAAATTACCCCATTGCTCCGCTAATCAATCCGCCTTGACCTTCAGGCATCGGTGCTTGTGCTTGTGCTTGTGGTTGTCCTTGTGGTTGTGCAGGGTCTTCTTCCCCCTGCTGCGTACCAACTACAGACATGCACTGTTGTAGCGCCCGCATCATCACATCTTGGTTTACCTCAAACGCTCCCGACTCGGTTGCCAATTCCCCCAGCAACATCATTAGCTCTTTAAGAACTCCTTGGAGTATCTCGGGAGTTAGCTGGCCCTTAGATCGCTCCTTTAGCTGAAGAAGAATTATCGAGGCGGCCGACGCCAAAGCTTTCGAAGGATCTTGAGCCCCGCTCTGAAGGATCGTCATTACTTTGCTGTGAGTTTCATCCGAATATAGGATTTGTGCAACAGCCTCCATAGACTGCTCGTAAATCCCAGACTCTTCTGGCGTAGGCTCTCTAGACATTTTATGTTCCTGCTGAGTTATTCTGAGGGGTCAAGATTTTAGGGGTCTGATACGATACTCCAGAAATAAGGCCTGCAGTTTTTCTTCGAGCTTTTATGTTTGCCATATGATCTACAGGCTCACGATCTGGGGCAAAGCTCTTAGGCCCATCTGGAATCCCCAGCCTAGATCCAGCGACTTGCCCAGTCTTAGGGTCATGAACCAAATTACCAAAGTTGTCTCTTAAAGGGCCGCGAACGCCTGATATGAGTCCACTACCGCGATCAGGATTGCCACCACCGATCCCTGTGTAAATCCCGCCACTATCTTCTATGCGCTGATTACCGCGTTGTAGAGCCCTTTCCTCTTCTTTGGCGGTTGCTTTAATTATATCCTCTTGATCTGGAGTGAACAGCCCCACAAGCCCTCCGAGGCCTGCCGAAAGAAGGATGGGAGCAAGATTAGAGCCACTACCAAACCAACCTACAATTTTCTCGAAGAATGTAGTGTCTTCAGGATCTCCTATCTCGGCTGTAACGTAATTCGGCGGCACTTTATCCCAGTCTTCAGGATTTCTAACGGTATTAATTTCCCGCACACCATCTTCGTTCTCGACCACAACGGCAATAACTTCGCCTGTCTCCCTCATCCGGTTGTTCAGAATATCCTGAATGCTCTCTTTCATCAGGCCCGCAGCAGGATTACCCAACTGGTTTGCAAGAATTTTCCAGATTTGCAGCATTGTGCTACTGGGAAGATCTCTAAGATCTTCTGCCGTAACACCTTCGCCTAGAACGTCAAGAATCTCTTGAGCATTACCATCCCCTTCCAATATCTCGTTTATTGTATCTTCAAGAGTTTTATTCCCCTCCGGAGGAAGCTCAGTTCCACTCGCAGCGTTTTCAGCGTCAAGTACGGCTTGCTCTTCAGGCGTAAGAGTCGTACCCGTAGCGGTTTCAGCGTCGAGTATGGCTTGCTCTTCAGGCGTAAGAGTCGTACCCGTAGCGGTTTCAGCGTCGAGTACGGCTTGTGCTTCAGCTTCAGCTTGTGCTTGAGCCTGTGCTTGGGCTTCGGCAGCGGCTTGTGCTTGTGCTTGGGCTTGTGCTTGGGCTTCGGCAGCGGCTTGTGCTTGGGCTTGAGCCTGTGCTTGGGCTTCGGCAGCGGCAGCTTCAGCGGCAGCAGTACCTTCAGCATCAGCAGTAGCTTGAGCTTCAGCGGCAGCTTCGGCAGCAGCAGCGGCGGCTTGTGCTTGTGCTTGAGCCTGTGCTTCAGCTTGGGCAGCGGCTTGGGCTTGTGCTTGGGCTTGTGCTTGGGCTTCAGCTTGGGCAGCGGTTTCAGCGTCGAGTATGGCTTGCTGCTCAGGCGTAAGAGTCGTACCCGTACCCACAACCCCACCAACCAACCCACCGCTTGTATTGCTGAGAGGATTGTTTCCAGTGTTTTCTTCGCTTAGAGGGCCTACGTCAGACCGATTGATGTCCTGACTGTTTTCGGCGGTAGTCGTATTCGCACCTGCCGCCGCGATCTGATCTTCTGTTGCCCCGATACTCTTTAGCACTTCCAGGTTAACGTCTGCAACATCAATTGTCCCATCAGAAATCTGGTCGAGAATAGCATCCACGTAAAGCTTCTGAAGCTCCTCTACCCCGTAACCTGCTGGCGGAGGGCTGCCAAAGATACTAAATCCTCCTTGCGCGGCCCCTGTGCCGAATAGATCTTCCAATAGCCCTAAAGGATCATAAAGACTGCTGTCCCAGTTTTCTGTGGTCGTAGTCTCTGCGTCCTGCGTTACTGCATCCACCCCGATAGTGGCTGTATCGACAGTATTGGGATTATCTCCCAGTGGGCTATCTATAAGCCCTGCCCTCGTGTTATCTCTCCAGCCGTTTACTATTTCTCCGGAATTAGTTTCGGTTGTAGACGTATTGTCCATCGAGGGTGAGCCATTTGACGGAAAGGAAGAAGCCACCTCTTGCCCATCCTGAGCGCCACCGTAAAAACTTACCATCCAATCCTCTAGGTCGCCATCCACCAAGACGGGCTGGAAATTTATCTCATTATCACCAATCCCATATTCGTTAGTTGTTTCACGTGAAACACCCAGCGCCGCCAATTCAGCTTGTATTGCAGCCTCAATCTGGCCTTCTTTTATGCCCTCTTCTACTCTGGCTTCGTTGCCCTGAGATTCGCTTTCAGGCTCGTACCCGGTCTGAGGCGCAGTGTTTGTCCCCGGATTCAAGTCAGACAGGTTTGGTAGATAATCTGCTATTAATACGGGCATTAGCCAGCTCCGCCATAGTTGTTAAAAATGAACTTATCTCTATACATTGTAAACTCCGCCGCTATCCCTATAGTATCCGGCTGCTCGAGCTTCTTCCTCTGATTGCGTAGGCGTCCCGATCCTTGCGTGGTAGTCGAACCAACTTTCTCCGGCGCGTCGTTGAGGTCGCGATTTATTATGCGCAACAACACCATCGACCAAATAAGTGTGTGTTCTATCAGTCGTAAAGTTATAAACCTTCGCAAGCTCTTCTCTGCTGATTAGCTCAGTAACTTCCTCTAGACCGTTAACGGTAACGAGATTATCACCAACTTCTAGTTGGCCAATTTCAATACCATACTCTTCGTAAGTTGGCTTTGATGCCTCTGGATTAAAAGATTTCCAACCTTCTTCTGTCAGGAAGGGATGAGAATCGGTACAGGTAATCCTGTCATTAATCGTAACAAGCGTTTTTAGTCCTTCAGGAATATCGTGAACATGAATAACTGTATCGAGTGAACCATCCTGAGTATTAACTTCATCGTCAACGATAATGTCTTCAATGTTTTTAGAACTACCATCCGCCATATCAATAGGTGTCCCGGCGACAAAACAATTTATCTCTGTTTCTCGTTCTGCCACCGCATAATCCTCCTCCCTTGGAGCAGCCTGGATCATGCTGGAGCCGTCCCTATTACCAGTCGCATAACTTTTATTATGCGCAACAACGCCATCGACCAAATAAGTGTGTGTTCTATCAGTCGTAAAGTTATAAACCTTCGCAAGTTCCTCTCTGCTGATTAGCTCAGTAACTTCTTCTAGACCGTTAACGGTAACGAGATTATCACCAACTCTTAGTTGACCGATCTCAATATCGTATTCTTCGTAAGTCGGTTTAGAAGCTTCTGGGTTACAAGACTTCCAACCATCTTCTGTTAAGAAAGGATGAGAATCGGTACAGGTAATCCTGTCATTAATCGTAACAAGCGTTCTTAAAGCTTCAGGAATATCATGAACAAAAGTAACTGTATCTAGCGAACCGTTCTGAGTATTAACCTCATCGCCAACGGCAATGTGTTCAATGTTTTTAAAGCCACCGCCCGCCATATCAATAGGTGTTCCAGCGACAAAACAACTTGTCTCTGTTTCTCGTTCTGCCACCGCATAATCACCCCGCCCTGGAGCAGGGCCGGTATTAGCGTCGGGCATCTGCTCCCCATATGTTTCCGCTTCTATTTGATCATAACCAGCCCGCGTAAGACCCGTTATGGGGCCGTAGGTTGGATGGTTAAAGGTATATCTACCGTCTGCATCCGGTGTTGGCTCTCCTGAAGGAGGTACATCATCCGCAGGAGGAGTCCCGGACCCCTCCTGATCGTCAGGGTAGCCAGAATAAAGGCCGTTAAGATCCATGTTCAGTATGCCGCCAACTAACGTAAGGCCATCCTCTATGCCCCGTAGAGCGGCATCAACCAGCACCTGTTTAGCCTCGGGGGTAAGATCCGGATCCGCTAAAATTTCACCTATCGCTGCCTGGCCTGTCGTGTAGACGAGCATTGCGTCACGGCTTCCCTGCAAGATCCCAGCATACTCATTCGCTATAGTCTGTAATAATTGAGCGTTCTGGTCGCTCATGCTTTGAGTATCTATTCTGTTCTGGTTAGCCATGATCTGAAGTTCTACATCGACCGCCGCTCTTTCTTGAACAGCCCTTACTCTCTGGTCGCCCTCCGCTGTAATAAGAATTTGATCTAGTTCATTTTTTCTATTCATCAGTCCAAGGTCGACTTCCCCTTGGGCGGCAATGTTTAGCCGAGACTGCCTGCCTTGAGCGCCGATATTTAGCCTGGACTCCCTGCCTTGAGCGCCGATATTTAGCCTGGACTCATTGCCTTGAGCTGCAGTCTGTTCAAGCTGCTGCCTTCCTTGGACGTCAAGCAAGCCAAATTTGTTTGATTCCCCCGCATTAAAACGTCCAGCCTCATTCATTTGACCGACATTAAATTGCTTGTTTTGGATTGATGCGTTTGCGTCTTGAGAGGCCATAGGGAGCGAATAGTCGTACAATGCCGATTCCCCTGCGCCGACGGCAAGTGAGGAGTTTAAGAGCCCTCTTCCTTCCATCGCTTGCTGTGATCGGGATCTGGCTTGCCGCATCGGAGCGGAATTCTTGGCAATGATCCCCTGAACTCGGCCCTCTACCGTGTCAGTGTCATAGTCCATGCTTGTCGTCGACGGGGAGTAGTCTGACACAGCAACATCATCGGACGCCGTGGATTCGTAAGTATTAATTATCCCCTGATTGTATGTCTCTGGCATTCAGTTTTGCTTCCAATTTTTTATTCGTCCGATTCGCAACAGCAAAACGAACATTCAGTTCAACAATTTCCGCTAAAGCCGCGTCTCTCTGCGCGGCAAGCGCCTGGCATCGAATCCTAAACTCAAATACATCCTGCCCCTCTTCTTCCATCAGCGATCCCTGCTACCCCAGAAGTGGGCCGGGAGCTTCAGGTCTAGTATCCGGAAACCCAGTAGTCTCAGGATCGTCCGGCCATACCCTCAGTTCTTCTCTGTAGGTTATCCATGCCGCGTGATCGGGAAAATCAGTAGTAGGCACTATAAAATCAGTAGCTTGTAGCTGACCATTCCTCCATTGAATTGCGGGAGCATTTATTTGCTCTTCCGTTAGCGGCACAAGTTCATATTCGGAGTAATTGGCCTCCATAAACGCTTCGTCGGCAATAACCGACGTAATCACCACACCGTTTTCTAAAACATTAAATGTAGCCATTTAAAAACCCCCCTCGGGACCAATTATTTTAATAAACACAAAGCCAGAACCACCAATGCCACCGGCCGCTCCGTAAGTGGGAGCGACGTTTTGTGTACCCCCACCACCACCGCAACCGCCGACTTCTCCAGCGCCACACCCGTATTTGTGGCTCGCGAGATCCTGCTCCGCACACCCACCTCCAGCACCAAACCAACCAGCGCGAGCAGTAACCAATCCCGCGGCGGCCTCGCCGTCCGTCGAACAACCCCATCTCTCGGACCGGTCACCGCCGGCGACATAACTTTTTCTCCACTTCAAAAGTTCTAAAAACGGTCCCTGCGGTGCCTGAACACCGGAACCTAATACGGCATCGAATCCCCCGATTGTAAGCAAGTCTGAGTTCGGCCCAAAAATGCTGCCTCCGGCATAACCGGAGGCTTGATTGTTAGTTTGATTTTTGCTAGGAAAGCCGAGTCCAGCACCTCCAGAGACGGTGCTCCTGTTTCCTGCGGCCGTATTATCGGTATGGGCTGTACCAGAAGATTGTGCTGGGCCCAATAAAGCTATAGATCCGCCGCCGGTTGAACTACATCCATACCCCGTGGTCATGTTTGTCGTAGCATCTCCAGATGACCCACCAGTGTAGTTTCCAAGGGTCCCTCCTGTTGCGGTCCCTCCTGTTGCTCCAGTAGCCGTGAGAGAAGTAGAGATCGAAGTACCAGCATTGCCTCCATTGCCTCCATTGCCAGTCATCGTCGCAATGTCTGATCCAGAAAAAGTCGTCGCGCTGCCAGCATTACCGGGTTTATCATTCCCTGGTGTAGCGAAAGTCGGCTGGTAAGCACCGCCCGCTCCTATCGTTGCCGTGTATGTAACACCAGCAGAAAGGGTCATAAGACTTACCGCGGCTCCACCTCCGGCACCGCCTGAAGCTGCAGCAGCATACCCAGCGATCTGGTATGAAGTGGCTGCTCCGCCGCTACCGCCACCGCCGATAACATACACATAAGCCTTGCAATCAAACGCCGGGGTCCAAGTGGTTGACGCTAATAGTAAGACTTCAGTAAGCCCGGCCGAACCTGTTCCTCCTCCACCTAAAACTGCCATAATTTATACCTCGAACCAGCCGACAGTTGCATCGACATAGACTAATTGGGTTGAATTGCCCGTGGGCAGCGTGCCGTCAGCAGCTGCTGAATTTATATTTGAACTGTTTCGTCCTATTGTCACTAATGCTGCTCCTGCGTTGCTAATTATTACTGTATCTCCCGCACTTGGACTTGCAGGTAAAGTAATTGTGAAAGGTGTAGTTGCGTGATTACAAATCAACTGGTCGCCGCTAGCTGCGGTAAAGGTTGTTGTTTTGATCAGCCATGGCGAGTAAGCGCCCGCTGCGGATGCCTGCGAGTCAACATAGGTTTTGATAGCGAGCGATGAAGATATGTTTGTGTCGGTCGCGCCAGCCATTGTATCGCTTTCGATAATATCGGTTATTGTCGCCCCCGGCCCTAACTTTAAACTCTCAAGAGTAGCCAAGCCTGTGGTGGTAATCGTTGCGAGACTAGCCAAGCCTGTGGTGGTAATCGTTGCGCTAGAAGCCGCCCCGGTCGTAGTGATCGCGTTGTCCTGAAAGTCGAATAGAGATCCAGAATCATCATATTGCAGTTGCAGCGTGGCAGCCCCATAAATCTCAATGTCGTTAGGCTTTGTGCTGTGAGTGTCGCCATATAGACGAATAGACCCACCAAGGATGTTGGTTGTGCCTGCAGTGATGTACAGGATGCCATTTGTGTCGCTACCCCTGATCTCCGGATTAGCCACAGAGAAGTTGAGATCGTCGTACAAAGTAAGCTGAGTTTGAGCCAATACACCAGTGCCGCCAGGGTTTACCTGGAATATTCCGTTTGCTGTTAGCGCGGGGAATAAATCAAATGCTGTCTCAATCCCTGTGAATTCTGTCCTCATGACGGCAGAAGATCCAGACGAGCTGGTTATCGGTTGCCCTGTCGGAGTGTAATATGGAGCTGCCATGATTTACCTCAAATATCGTCTGTTTAAGTATCGGATAAACGCCCCAGAATACGCCAAAGGGTTCATGATATCCGAATTCTTGCGTATTATTATACCCATATTCTCGGCAGAACCCGAAAGCCCTAGACGAGAAGGCTCCAAAGTCACTCCATCCCACGTAAAAGCGTCCCAAACAACTTCGTCCCATCGAGATTCAAGGAACTCTGTTTGCACGGGATATGCTGTGGAACTAGGCTGAGGCATCTTACGAACATCACCATAACCAAGGTCATAAGCAAAAAAGAATTCTCCGTACCCTGACCCAGAAACTTCTAGCGCACAACTCATCCATCGTTTTTTGAATCTAGGAGTCCCCATGTTGTGGTAATGGAATACCAGGGAGGCCTCTATTTTGATTCCGTCAAATGAAGTGCCTTTGTCTAGTTCGTAGACAATTCCAGCATCGCTTCCAAAATACATGCCCTCAGAGCCATCTGCTTTCTCTACAGAGATCGATGTTTCTATTGAGTGAGAGAGGACAATAGGCATTATGCCGACAAGCTTGCCGTTTGCGATTGTGATGTGATATCCGGATTTGTCATTGAAATAGACGCGATACTGGCTTTTTGCCCTAGATATCAGAGACGAAGATATTTCCGTCTTCTTTATATTTATTGTCTCTCTAACTTTGTCGGAGACAGTGCTAGTCACGAAATTACCAAACTTCTGGGTTGTTTTTAGGCTCGTTACGCCCCACTGCCCCATAAAGAAAGTTTCCCCCAGCGTTTGAATCGAGTTTTCATAGGCCCCGACCTCATCTCGAAATTCGACCAAATTCCAGTCCAGAACAGAGTTTCCGTAGAGAACATGAGCCAAGTTTGCGTTTAAAATAAGCAGAGCCGAATCTCCTGACTCTCCAGGCTGTATTGCAAATCCGGTTATTAGGTCTTCTGTTGCAATCTCCGCAGCGCCAAGTATTGGCTCCCAGTTGAACGGCTTACCTGTGCCGGAGTGCTGAATCGAATTGTCGAACGAGAAAAATAAGCTATTGTTGTGAACGACAACATGATCCGGAGTGTCATCAACCATCCCTGTAGCTATGGGCGCAAATACCGTCCCATCAAACTCAAACCCTCGATTAAGCTTGTCACAACCATATATCCTTGAGGATCCTAGCAAGTTAGCACGGACAGTCTCGTAATCTCCTCCTGGGAGCAAGGTTATTGCCGTACTGTCTGCCGCAATTGTGGCGACATTCAAATTAGCGCCAACATCTAGGTTCTCTGATTGGAATGTCCCTGTCTGACTGGCGAATATAAGCCTGCCAGAGCCGTCGTCACCCTCCCAAGAACCCGATTCAAGAGAAATTCTAGTTATTACGGCCGTTGCACCGGATATTGCGCCAGTTATCGTATCGCCTTCCGCTACTATGTAAGACCCTCCGCCTGTGAAAGGAAGCTCTCGCCCAAGCGGGACTTTAACCCATCCCGCCGCAGTTGCTTTGTATAGATCGGCCTCCGTATTTCCGACATTATTCCTGAACCCGTAAACAACACTGCTCAGAAAGCCGATTCCTAATACGCTTCCCGCACCAGGTATCGCGCCAATATCGGACCTGTATTCGTTGGCAGTCAAGCTCTTGTAAGTAGCCTGCAAGAATGGCGTGGATCCACCGTTTGGCACTTGAGTATCGTCGGTATTGCCCTCAGTGACCCCGCTAACCTGAAGATCCTCGGAAACATTGAAAGCCCCGGTGTCCTTTGTGATAACTAAATAGGCCTGGGCCCCGCTAGTGCCAGTTGATATGACTACAGCCGTTTCAGTGGAAGTAACCCCTGTGATCGTGTCTCCAACCGTAAACGTGCCAGTAATGGTGACATTCAATAAAGCGTAATTTTGGGCTGAAGGACTTGGGCGGCCATCATATCGCTCATACCCTTGGATATCACGGTAACCCCCATCGAGCCCCATCTCAAAATTCTGGGATTCTCGAAGCGACCCTGGGTCTGCTTCCCAAGGAGGAACCGTTTCGTCAAGCCCACCCTGAAATGCCAAGTAGTTATACTGGGGTGGCGGAGTCCTTGGAACCTGAGAGATACGATTCCCGAGTCTCACGCCAACGGCCCTCTCATCCTCATCGCAGGCATCTGATTGCCTTCCAACTGCCTCATCATTCTATTTCCCTCTTTCTGGGCTCGAGCAATGACCTCTCCCGCGCTTTCGAAGTAACCATACTTCTCCAAGGCCTTATAGACGATCAGCTTATGAAATTGGGCAGGCATTCCCGGAACTTCAGTGTCGTCAGCGATGGTGTTAGTAGCCCCCAAAACTTGAGGCCCCCGCTCATAGTAACTCTGAATGTTGTAGATATCGTTCGGTTCTGGGCCAATAACAATGTTGTTTTGAGGATCAACCGTGATGTAACGGGGATAACCTGGGTTTTGCAGGCCTGTTCTATAGACCAAACGAAACCAATCCCACTCCACCCATATCATCCAATTTTGAGTGGCACTACCTGCGGAAACTAAGTGAATCCTCGGAGGGTCAACACGATCGTCTAGACGCCAAGAAGAGAAGCGGTCAATAGGATTCGACGCCCCGCCCGTAACATCATTAATTCCTGCGTTATCATACGCATAAACACCGCCGTCAGACGCGGCTGTAACAACCTCAAAAAGACGCCTCTGCCATCTAAACGATTCAGAGTGTCTATTTTGGATATCTATGTAGGCGTCACTTACCCAGTTTGTTACCCGAGCAAGCTCTCCAGTTTGGCTCACAGTGGTAGAAGGGACTGCTGCCCCTCCGGCCAAGTTGGCCTCTAATGAGAAATTTTGGCATAACTCAAGAAAAGTTGACAATTGCTACTCCGTTTACGCAGCCTTGAGCCGTTCCTCAAGCCATTTTGCCCCTCTTGGATTATCATCTTTAAGTACCTCAAATCCGTACCTCAAGCCTCGTCTAGCGGGATGATCAACTCCGACGCCACGCTGATCGTCGTATTCAACATTGCCGTAATGTACTGGCTTTGCTCCAGCCAAGACGCCAACAAACATTCTCGGGACAGTAAAAACTTGCCCACGGACAAATGTTCTCGAGATGCCATTAACTGAAACTGTGAACACACGGTCAGCGTTTCTTTCTGCAGTGTCCCCTATCCGGATAGTGACCATTTCTTCATCAAATAGAAGAGCATCATGCTTATCCTTAAACTCTTGGCTAGTTGGATCAGTATTCCCAATATCCGTAACGATGAGCTTTGGCTCTACACCAGACTCATCTACCGTCATTATAACAGGAGGCCCAAGATCTACCGCGCTTGCATCTGTTTCAACATGCGTACTACCAGTAGGGCGATCTTGAGCAGTCATGCCCTCAAGCGCCTGCAGTATCCGATCGTTAGTCTGACTAATATCAGTCAGCTTCTCCTCAGTCTTTTCGAATCTTTCGCTGAACTCTTTCTCTAACTGCTTGTTGGTCTTGTTTTTTTGATACGTCATAAGCCCCTCTATAAATTAGTAGGGCCCCGAAGGGCCCTGGTTTAACCACCTTCATAATCCCCAGCCACTGTGGCCGCAGACACTGAATTTCCAACACCTGGTAAGTATACTACGATGGCTTCCCCTGCTGTATTAGCAGAATCAACCAATGAAAGGTTGATAATTCCACTGGCTGGCGTCAGCACTTCAACGTGCTTTTTAGCCGTCTTAGTGTGCAGTATTGACCCGTCAATTGCGGTTAAAGCACCCGAAGCGGCCGTAGCCGTTAGCGACAAAGCCGCCAAGTCGTCTGTAATCCAAACGTCCAAATGGTGTACTCCCGGTATAACATTGCCAGCGCCGTCTCTGACCGCGATCGTAATGTCCATCTCGTCAGTTGCAGCTCCAGCGGCCAAGGTTGGCACAGCAGAAGCTGCCGTATTAACCTCTGTTCCGTCTGATTGCTCCGTTACTATCCGAGCATTTTTACCTATGCGAAGCTCGCCGGTAATCTTTAGCCGTGTTTCTCTTCCGTACAATCTACTCATTTTACTTTCCCTTCATAAGCGTCACCCCTACCTAAGTAGGGGCTTCGGGGGATGGATTAAGATCCTTGGGGTCTAAGAGGCAGAGTGGAAATACTTTCCATTGCTTCGAAGGTGCTCCAAGTGGTTGCGCCAAAGTTAAAAACAGTGCCAGAATTGTTCTTAATCACAATGTAGCCAAAAGGCATATATGTGTCTAAGTCAACCCAGGGGAATGAAGGAAAGGTTATAAAGTCACCAGAAGAGTCAAGCGATTGCAGCGCACCCTGATGAATTTGTAAAGCCCCCGCAGCATCCACGCTCATTACGAACACTGTTCCTTTGTCATCAGGAATAGTTTCGAAAGTTTCGCCTGCATAATCTGTAGTTCCCGGCGCTGTGTTTGTTTGAGCTGCATAGGAGGTAACAAACTTACCGCCAATAGAGCCTTCAACAGCAGTGTCAGTTGTAATTGTGGAGGTTGTGCCTGCGACCAAACCTGCGTCGGTCATGCAGAGCGTTACTCCGCGAATATCATTTGCTTGAGCCATCTTGTAAATCTCCTGTTCAGAGTGGTAATAACGCCCCTGTTTGGGGAGCTTTCACCCAGAAGCCCCACACTAGGCGGGGCTTAGGGGAAACCTTGTCGGGTTACCTATAGATCTGTGACCCCAACTTCGACGACCGCCATCCATCCATCGTTCTGGATAAAAGGAGCACACCAGAAGATCGCGCCAACATAGCCACGCTGGCCGTGCGGATCATTCTTATCCTTCTGGGAATGAGGAATGTGAGAGACATCGAACGAATTCAATCCGCGCAATGCAACGTCACCCCAAGCATCTTCGCCAACAACGATCACAGGGTAAACGTCGATGTTTGCCCCAGTCGTGCTTACTAGGCCGGTGGCACCAACAGCCGCGCCAGAGTCCGGTATAGAAGTAAGCTCTGGCGAGATGATGAACCTGTATCGATCCACTGCACCAAGCTCGCATTCGTGCATGACCTTACGTGAACCGTAAGACGCACACTCTACAAATCCTGGCAATTCCCGAATGTCGTTCTCACAGTCGGTGTGGCAGAAAACGAGGAAGCCCGCTTCTACAGCCGTGGTGTTGTAGTTAGCTGACGGAGCCAGAATCTCCGTAATCATGTCGCACCGATTACCAAGCAGGCTACGAGTAACCTTTCGAAGCAATCCGAGTTTGACAGTTTCATCAACAGTAACTCTTGAAGTACCGCCTGCATAGAACAGGTTGGTACAGCCTTTAAGGACACCGTAGCGAACCTTCTCGCGTACAAGGCCCATACGCTGACCACACTGCTTCTTCATGGCCATAGGGATATCATCCTCATATAGCTCTGCAGTCTTGTCAGTGTACATATAGAGGGCGCTGTATTGATTAAGCGTCACAGTGATATCTTGCGGGATCAAAGTGTCTGCTGGAGGTGTTACGCCGTCCTGAGTCAAATGGGTATTGGGATCTACCACCCATTCGTTGATGGTTGTTGCGTTAGTTGTTGCGCCACCAAAGGGTAACCAGCGCCTGAAGATAACTGTATCAGACTGGTTTTTACCCATCTTGTGCTGTGTGCCGGTGATGCCAAGCACTTCTTTAGGTACGGCATGCTTGAGGATAGCCCCTTTGAGCTTTCCAATTCGCTGCGCCGTCGTGTCATATGTTTGCATAGTCATAGTGCGATACTCCAAAAATTTCGCTAATTAGAACAACAACCGCATATATAAGCGGATGCTCTTTCATTCCCTTTCCTAATCAACGAAGGATTTTCATCGTTCGCATAAACCTATTGGGGCAGTTTCCTGCGCCTAACCCTCAAACCCTTGCTCAAAAGCCTCGTCTGCCGACATTCCTCCAGTTGACCTTCTTGCCGTACTGCCACCTGAAGTGGGAGTATCTGACCTTTCTAGCAAACTGCGAGATAACTCGCCACGCTCTCCTCGCCTTTCCTCTCTTTCGTATCTCCTCTTCCGCTCGGCTCCGAAACCGTCTAACAGCACAAGGGCATCTTTAACCCTGGGACTGTGTTTCAGCTCTTGTACCTCAGCGGGCTGAGAAGACATCCATGATTGGAAGGCCTGAGATTTTACAGCTTCTTCCCATCCTTCATGCTTTATGTCCAGATATGCAAGGGATCTTGCGTTTGCGGCCGTTTCATTGGCGGCATTAAGCTCTCCTTTAAATTCTGCACGTAAACCATCTACATCAGGAATCTTACCTAATAAATTGCTTGCCTGTAACCCTAATTTTTCCTCCATTGCTTCCGCCCACTCCGGGAACTCTTCTTTGAAGGCTACAAACTTGGCTCCATCCTCGTAGGCATCGAGCATTTCCGCCTTAGATGGTGCTGACGCCCCTCGTAGAGCTTGGGGTGGTTGAGAAGGGCTATCAAGCTTCCTCAACAACGCCTGCATGGTGCCGTTCATCTCGCCAAACTTGCCTTCCATGTTCCTGACGCGCTTCTCGAACTTTTCGTCCTGATCAATCTCCGGGGCCTTTTCCTCTTCCGGGGCTTGAGATCTTTCGAAATCATCGAACATTTCGTTCAGCTTTTTCTCTTCCTCCGGGATTTCTTCTGCAACTGCCTCCTCCCGAAGCTCTTCTTCAGGCTTCATTAAGAACCCTTCGCTACGCTCTCCTGGCGATGAGTCTTCCTCAAATCCAGCATTAAGAGCGTCTTCCGCCGATTGCTCTAGCGCCTCAGAACTTAAATCTCTTTCCTGATCAGACATTTATATTACCCCTCAGTTGTAGTTTACTTTTCTTTTGTGCTTTAAATTCATAGATCTTGTTTTTGACGCTTTTAGAAAATGCTTAATCTCTGCGATCCGGCCCTTACGAACAGAGGATTCGGAAACCGTCTCTTTCAGATCGTCGCCCTTTGAGCGTAATTCGTCTAACCGAGCATCCATATAGGCACAGATCTCTTTATACACTGCCCGCTGCTCTTGAATCTCGGTTAGATCAAGGACTACACCGCCAAAATCCTTATCTTGACTCAACACTAACCTCCGCCCTGTAGTGATAAGACTGCCCTCTAACTTGGGCCACCTCACCTCTTTTAATTCTACCCATTGTCACGGGGTCTTTAATGCCGTCAGGCACATCGACATGGCTTACTGGCACCCAATCTTCAGGAATCGCACTAGGATCTAGTGATTTAAAGACAGTAAGTCTGCCAAATGATAATTTACCCAATTTTACAGTCATGCTTCGAATGCCCTCCCTGGAGGAGCCCTGCCGGGCACTTCGGTAGCGGGCCTTATTGTTTGCCCTCCAGCCCCTGCCAGCTCTTTCTGAGTTGTTAGTTTCATAACGACTTCCGCAATACCGGCCCTGATCTTTTCTGCTTCTCTTTCGGTCAAACCGTCCTCTTTAGCCTGAACTATTGCAGTATCAATCTGCTTCATTGCTGCCTCAAACTCCATCTTCTTCCTGGTTTCTTCCGCCTCGAATTGCATTCTCCTCTCATCCACCTGCACATCAAGCTGCTTCTCCATCTTGGCCACTTCACCTCTAATGTTAGCCACCTCAACTGCTGGATCTGAAGGTGGCTGAGACATCTGCTCAACAACTTTCTGCCATTCAGGGTCGTCATACTGGAATTTTTCAATGTCCAGTCGTTGCTGGGTTAGCTGCTGGGCCATCCACTTTTTTGGATCTAGCCCGAATACCGGGTTCATTACTAGCTCGCCCATCTGCTGTATAAATTGATTTTGAGCATCCCGCTCAAGTAACGCCGAAGATCCCTTGGCATGGATCTCGAAATCCCCCTTAATCTCCCAGTCCTCTCCGTGCTGGAGCAGATATCTATAATATCGCCGGATATGAGGCTCTGTGATCAGATCATCAAACAATCTGGCAATTCTTCGCATGACTGTGGATGCGTTGTTATGCAATAACTGCATGCCGCCAACCGTTTCCGGAGCAGATCCCTGCTGGCCCTGCATAATAAGAGGCATGCCGCTGACATCTTCAGCCATTTTCAGGCCCATAGTGATTATCGCCTGCAGCTCTTGTTGGACCATCGGGATGGTGATGAATCGAAAGGCGTTATCAATATGATTTAGATCAGCGTCCTCAGCGGCCATCCACCCTTTTCTCGGCGCTAACTCCATCACTCCATCCATAGGGGTTACAAGACCTTGCTGATACATCCACATAGGACCGCCAGCCAGGCCAGCATTATCCATCATGTTTCTTGCGGCACCGTTTACTACGCGCTGCGCCGATCGGAGCTGACGAGAGATACCAATACCCCAGCATGTTCCCTGTCGCCTCTGCCAAACCATGACATCGTAAGGGAATTCGCCTGTTTCAAGGTGGTTAGGCATTAACCGAATAATATGGTTGTTTACCATCGTAACGCAGATATCAACGACATCTGCGTATTCTTCCCCGACTTCGAATCCAGCAAGAGCTATATCTTCTCTTTCCAGCCGACCATAGAAATACCAGATCTCAAACAGGCCGTCTCTACTGCTAGATTCTGAGAGGCCGTTAAATGGGGCGTGTGACCCTTCTCCCGCCTGGAACTGCTTTACTGCAATCGCAGGGCCTTCCATTAAAACTTTTTCGATTTGTTCGTCCAGATACCCTGGGTTTCCGCGAAGCTCACTCAAGCTCTTTGCTACAAGCAAGTCGCGCTCAAAAATGAACCCGCCAGTGTGAATATCTTCGCCACAAGCAGGATCAGGAAAGAGCTGCCAAGGGTCAACCCGAACGGACACCGGGGAGATCTTTTCTTGAACCAAAAGCTCATCTTTAACAAACGCGACACTTTTGGTCTTCTTTGGGAGAGGCCCTTTCAGAACTCCACAGCCAATCTTGGCGGCATCAGCCACCACAAGGCGCATCTGTGCCGTGTAGTTGCACTCTATGTGCCAATCTTCTATCTGCTTTTCGGCACCATCAGCCTTCTTTTTGGATTCCTTAAGCTCTTCCTGAACTTGGCTGACAAGTTGATCTCTGACTTGAACGGCTTTTTCCGCCCCCGCCTGAATTGGGTCTTCCTGATCGTCAAAGCGGCCTGTATCTACTTGATTTTGGAATTCGCTATCAATCTGATTCTGAACTTTCTTAGGTACTTCTCCGCCCGCTATCTGAATTAAGTCAGGAACTGGCGTTGGCTTAATAGACCATCCCTTCTCATTGCTGGGAAGCAGCATGTCGCCAACCCTAGCGTCGGCCGCATCTACATAAGGCCTAGTGACATTGAAAAAGATTGTTGATCCGTCAGGCCGATCCCCTCCAAGAGCAGCCTGGCCCATAGGCTTTGTTCTCCAAGCCTTGGATTCACCACGATTGGTGTCATCGACACCCTCGTAATGCTCTTCATCTTCAAGCCATTCTTCCTCAATACCGGATTGTGATCTTCCGTCTATCGCATGAGATCTTTTTTGAGCGATCGCCATGCCAAGATTCTTTAGCATGGTATCAGTATCGTCAATCGATCCTTCCATGCCTTCTTCGCCAGCAGAAGATGCAATGTCATCCTCCTCTTCCGTTTGCATCATTTCACTCATGTTGTCCCCAGCTCATAAAGCTCCGTTAACCGTTTCATTTGCCGAATAATAATCTCTTGAAATGTATTTCCCTTCCGGTAATTCTACGACGAGTCCTGCCGGTACGCCAGCATCCACCCCTCTAGCTAACTTCACTTTACGGATCGCCTCAGCCTTAGTCAGCTTGTCGTCGTCAGGGAAGTCTATGGAGCTTATCTCTAAGGACGTCATAGGCATGTCTATAAGCTTGCTAAAACGCACTGTGCGGCCGCTAGGCAGCCTCTTAGGACGCATCACCTTCCTGCGATCCTCAGCATCGGCTTTAACTTGCGCCAGGGTCTTTTGAAGAGACTTTTCTTGTTCCAAAATTAGATCGTGCTCTTTCTGACTTATCTCCAAACTTAACTCATGCTCTTTTTGCGCTCTTATCACTGTCCCGTAAAATCCTAAAAGCAATAATATAATGCTGGCTGCAGAGGTTGCGCTATAAAAAACAAAATCAAGCTCAAGATAATTCCCCGCAAACGAGCAAATAAATCCCACGCCCCCTATTGTCATCAACTTTTCTGATGGCATCGAGCCAAAAAAACCTTTTGCTACTTCTCCCCCATCTAATTTAACAACCATTTCAGCACCTCCTGCGCCAGATAACTAGGGGGATATACCTCTCGCCTCCATCTCTTCCCGATCCGAATCTAAACGAATCTGTTTAATTTCTAATCTTCTTACTTCTCTTTGCTGCGGCGGGCTTAAATCAGGAAGCTGGTCTAGCTGGGTCAGCCTAATATCGACAATTACTGACGACATCTCATTTCTAGCATATTTAGACTCATCTTTTGTCAGAAAAGTGAGATCCATCCACCAAGCCCCGCCCAAAGCGGCAACTAACAACGCCAGCAAAGTTGAAGGGTCAAGTCTTTGAATCAAAAAATCTATAAGATTATTCATCCATTTCTTCCGGAATATTCTTCATAGCCAAGAAGTATCTCTCCAGTGGCCCCGGCCGCAGGTGCGACAACAATATTGAAGGGGAACTCAATACCCCCCTCGTAATACTCTATCTCGTCAGCCGCCTTTGCCGACTTTAGCTTAATGACACTTGCCAGGCCGTCATTAATCGAGCAAACATGAGCAGAAAGAACCGTATTTACCCGGATAAGTTTCAAGAGAGCCGGTGTAGTTATGGCGGTCACTTTCCCCAGAGATAGGTCGACAATCACATATTGCAAAATTTAAGGCCTGTCATCTCTAATTCGAAGAGAGCAAAAGAATGTCTCTGCAGACTCCGGGACGTAGCCATTTTGCATGATCGGATACCCATATAGCTCTCTCGTACCGCTAATATTAAATGGCAGAGCAATATTTTGTACGATGTTGATTTGGTCGGTTGCTGTAGTAGTCCAGCCGCCTGTAGGGAATGTGACAACCCCCACACACGTTAATAGCTCGGCATTAGTCAGTGTATTCGGTGCATTATCAGCATCTACGCCTACATCGGTATGAAATAAGAGAAGATCTATCTCCGGCCCTACAGCTACCGTCCCGCTAATGACCATTGTGGCCGATACAATCTCCCCTGTCTTGCTTCGATCGCCAACGACTCTTGGGAAGGTGTAATGAAGATTGCCAGTAGCGTCAGCCAAAGCATCTCCAATCGTGTATGTGGTGGTGTTGGCGGGGCGAGTAATAAGATTACCCCCGACACTACTGCTTTGAATAGACTTTATAGCTAATATGGATTCTGACATTTTATCCTCGTTGTTTAATAACCCACACCAGAATCGGTATAGGCCCTTCTTTTAAAGGTTGGCATGGGCTTGGCCTCCATAGGCCCGATAATTTTCATCTCATCATCACAGATTCTACTCATCATATCCAAGAAGTCATCCCACTTGGAAACGGGAAAATGAGAATACTCAACTTCTATTAGATCTGCGATTATATCTCTGCTTGTCCCGTCTACCATCGGTTTCATCAATCTTTCTGGTAACCAGATCTTCCCTTGGCTCAAAAGCGGGATCAAACGACGGATACGATCCTCCTTTTTTAGCGAGCCACCAAGCTCAATAATCTTAAACCGATAGTCTAAGACCTCCATTTCTGCTTGTATGTGGGCAATATCGCTTTGCGCTCCGTATTGCTCATAGCCTACTCCCTTTGGCTTGTACTTGTGATGCCACTCGAATAACAGCTCCGTGCGCTCAACCAAGTTCAGCCGGTCACGAACCCCGTCTATTAGATAGTATTGGTCATCCTGGCCTTTGCCAAAGACTCCCATTGCCGTATTGTCTCTTTTCCCTGTTACGCCGGGTTTTCTTTCCCCAGCAGGGTCTACCAGTATTATTTTGTTGCAGCGTTTTGGTGGAGTCTTGTACGTCATGAGCCAGTCTAACCGCAGTTCGCCCCCTCCTTTCGGTGACGGCCTTTGCTGATACTGCCCTGCTGTATTGTATGGCCCCCACTGCTCCTCCTGAGCCAAAGCCGCAGCCTCGTTGACGCGAGACTCAAACATTAGCTCCCCAGGGTAGGTTCTTGGATCAAAGAGGTCAGGCCGATTAATATCTTTGCCAGCATCGAATGCCGACTCACCTTCGTATCTCATGGGGATAATTAGATGAATCCAAGGCTCTTTCTCCAGACTTAGCAAATAGCCAGTAAGGTCTTCCGAGTGAAGCCGCTGCATGATCACAACGATCGCGTCTTCATTCGGATTGTTCATTCGGGATGTCCAGCCCTCCTTCCAAGCATTAAGAACCTGCTCCCGCTTTACGTCAGAAAGGTTCTTTGCGTCATGAGGATCGTCAATAATCAGCGTCTGACCCCGCTTACCAGTAACGCTCGACGTCATCGACTGGGACTGCCTATGCCCCCGATTTTCATTAGCGAATAGACCTTTCTCGTCTTGCTGACGATCCATTGTAACTTTATCGCCCCATCTTGTCTGGAACCACTCAGATGTCACCAGTTGACGCATCTTTACAGCATCACGCAAAGCTAGAGACTCATCGTTGGATCCGCAAAGAAATCGATGGGAAGAATCAGTCGCCCATGTCCACGCAGGCCAGAACACTGAAACAATCAATGATTTCATCGTCCCAGGAGGAATGTTGCAGATTAAACGCTTAATCTCTCTAGAGCTAACCTTCTCCAGATACGCGCAAATAAGACTTAGGTGCCAGTTCCACTGCAAAGGATTTGATGGCTCGAGAATATGCCACCCGCCTTTGATAAAATCAGCCAGATTCTCTTCTTGGCTGGCTTTAAGGGCCCTCTCAGATACTTGCTGCCGTAACGCCTGTATTTGATCCGGGCTCAATTGAGAGAGATCCACTGTCAGCCCTGGCTTTTTCACTCCTCTCATCGGCACACTTCTTCCTATATTTCCGCATGTAGTGTTTCATATAAACCCTTCTGGAGCTTAATTTCTTTTTGTAGCGCCTTACTCTTGCCGACTTCTTGATAAACTGGGATAGCTTATTTACCTGGGCTTCGTACAGCTTACATTGCTCACAAGAGGCCGATTCCAGCATATTCGCTATATCAGCAAGCTTTTCTTCAACCGTCTTCTCAGGCGGCATTGGGAGGCTCCTCCGAAGGCTGCGCTTCTTCTAACTGTATCTCCATAATAAATCGGCGCTTAAACGCCTGATACATCTCTTCGATCAGCAGGGGAGCTATTTCATCCTTCCCAACAAATTGGCCGGTAATGACGCTCCCCATAGGAATAACATACTCGGATCCTCCGTAAGTTTGGAAAAACTCCACCATGTCGTCGCTCGTCATGGTTCCTTGCTCGCCTCTAATTGCCATACAACATCCCTAACATCTATTATTTTGCAGCTACGCCACTCTTCTTCTCATACGATCGCATCGCCCCAAGGCCCAGCATCCCCATCAGCACAGGCATCAGAACCGTTAAATCAACTACGGGCAGTACCGGTGGATCAGGCATAAGAATCGCGGCAGCAAAAACAAATATCGGCTGGAGAATCGTGTTGTAAAACAACGCCAGGACACAAGTCCAGCCACAACCAGGCCTCCAACCACCTTTGAACAGGGAACCAGACTTGGCCTCCTCCATGTTGACCTGAATCTGGGCCAACATAACCTGAAGCTCACCAGTGAACTCCATCGCATACTCGTTACTCGCCAACTTAGCAGCAAGATCTTTGTCCTTAACAAACTTATCAACAAACTTGCCAGCAAGATTTAAACCAGCCGTAATTGGATCAGCAGCCATTATTATTCTCCGCAGGGATTTGGCTCGCGTAAGCTCGAAATTCTCGGCTTCTTTTCTCAAATTTAAGGCGAGAGGCAGCGTATGCAGCATCTGCTTTAGTCAAATGCTCACTGATTACCACAGGAATGTCTCCGGTAATCTCAACCAGGTAAATAACACGCGGCTTATTCGTCTCTGTTTCGGGCTTGTCCAAAGTTCATCGCCATAACGTCAAGTACTTCTCTCCACCAAGTCCTTGTAGCAGGCCTATTGATCACCGCCGCAAGCACAGCAAATACCCCAATAAGGGCAAACATTAAAAATATAAAACCAATAATCTGTTCCATAACAACCTCTCTATGAATTTCTAGTTTCCATCGCCGCAGCAAAGGCCGCAATGTCCTTGAATCTATCCGCCGGGTAATCATCATATGCCACTTTCGTCTTCCCAGGCACCGGGGGAACTCGAAGGTACTCATGCCTCCAAAATACCTCCTTGTCCGACTGAACCTTGAATACACCAGATAACATCTGGCTCAATCCGGCTCGATCTAATATCTTCATCCCATGACCCTTAACTTTACTCTTCTTTGCCTTGCTCATAATCCCCTCCTCAATTTATCCCTCATCAACACGATCAACGATCGGATCTTTGATCGGATCAACACCCTTAATCAACGGATCAATATCCCGCCTGTCGGCCTTCGCCCTACTCCGACCAGGCCAAAGACCACCATGCATAAAACACATCCAAGAAAAACCACACCAAAGCAATACCACGCCAACAA
>Ga0233411_10000032_pt1 | contig 49730 bp, 50 predicted proteins | sample Na_anoxic_2_MG_FD_179799 | JGI IMG/M metagenome (GOLD analysis project Ga0233411, IMG submission 179799) | Seawater microbial communities from Saanich Inlet, British Columbia, Canada - Na_anoxic_2_MG | ecosystem: Environmental > Aquatic > Marine > Inlet | place: Canada: British Columbia...
AATATTGTCACCGATATGTCCATTATTATCACCGATATGTCCATTATTATCACCGATATGTCCATTATTTATTTGCTGAGTGTTGGAAGTAGATGGTACCAATCTGGATTCTAAATCTTTAATTTTATCTTCTAATTCCTCTTTTAATTTATTAGTTTCTTCTTTTAATTTTATTTCATTTTCAATTTGTTCTTTTAATTTTTCCTCATATTCTAATTTTAATAGGTCATATTTAGTATTTAAAAATTCATCCATTATTTGGTGTTGTTTTATAATTTTACATCTGTTTTTTTTATGACGATAATAATTTGTTTTTCGTGTAAATTCAGTCTTACAATATTCACAAATAATTTTACCAGTCTGTGATAAATTAATGGATCCTTGTTGGTACAAAACTGATCCGAAACTGGATCCTAGTACTGGAATAATCGGATCTTTTTTGGATTCATACACTGTAATAAATGCATTCTCATAATTATCATACTCAGTTATGATAATATTTGGAGAAATATTTAAATAATTTGGTTCACACTGAACATTCCTTCTTAGATGTTTATTTAAATTTGTTTTAGTTGAATAAGATTTTCCACAACGGAAACAGTATTTCATTGTTATATATATTATATATAAATTTATTTTTTTATCTAATACGTAAAAATATTCTAAATAACATTCCAAGAGATCCATTTTGGAATATTCCACTATGGAATATAAAAACCGCGCGCGGGGAAAATAATTATAAAAATATTTGTAGAAAATTTTGAAGTGAAATTTATAAAATCAAGCATAAAAAATCTGAGAAGAATTTTTTTTACAAAAAATTTTTTCCCCAATATTTCATGAAATTTTTAGGAGCCGGAATTTTACAACACGGGAAAAATTATTCCTTATGACTGAATATGATATTAAAAAATGTATAAATATGCTATTAATGTCACTTTCAATCATTAATTTTCCCACTGAGAATTGGAATATTCAATTTGTTACTGGAAAATAAATTTATAATATTTTTATTTATTTATTTAGATAATAAAAATATTAATTATTGTTTGATAATGTCACTTTCAATCATTAATTAATTGTAAATATTTAGAAAAAGGACTTAAAGAGATTTTCAATAGAGTCATTCAATAAATATTGAATGAGTGATAATATAGTAATGTATATAGTATTAAATACTGAATTGAATATGAGTAGAGGTAAAATTGCCAGTCAATCAGCACATGCTGCTTGCGATGTGGTTGAATATTTGGTAAAAAATCCGAATCCTTTATATTATAGATGGAAAAAAGATGGACAAGCTAAAATTGTTTTGAAAGGAAATACCAAACAGATGGAAGAAATGGAGGATATATTCAATGATCGTAGTAAAAATATTTGGTGTAGTAGTATTAGAGATGTGGGAAAGACGGAAGTTAATGAAGGATCGTTGACGGCTGTTGCGTTTAGTCCAAATAAGAAGAAAGATATACCGGAAATAATAAAAAAATTAAAATTATTGTGATAAAAATATTGTATATAAATATATGGAAAAATTTATCAAACAGAATTGGTTATGGATTATGATTATTTTTACATTGTTTGTTATGTTTGGAACAATTCGCGTTAAAATTGAAACATTTAATAATCAAGATAATCCATGGTCCACATGTCCAAAAACACAAAATTGTAGTAAAGGACCTATTACACATCAAACTGATAAAATAGCTTTAGAGATAGAAAAAGAACAGTATCTTAAAAAGATAGAAGAATTAAAAAAATATATTGCTAAATATGAGGCAGAAATAGCTGTTATATCCAGTACAGGTACCGATAATATGGGATTAAATATTGAATTGAAAAATAGGATAGAACAATTAAATCGTGAAATTAAAAAATACAAAGATCAGATAAGTGAATTAGATAATCTTGTGAAGACAAAAAAAGATATTATAAATAATTTAGAAAAACTGTATAAAAAAACAGATAAAGAACGTAAAGATGCTTTAGATCAAGCTAAATTATGTAAAACAGCTGATATGAATTTAGATAAAAAATATCAAAAAGTTGTAAAAGAAAATACTAACATTAAAAATCAATTAAAACAACCTGTCTATGCACGATTATCGAATCATAAATACGGAAAATATTCCGTGAGTGAAACAATCTCTCTAAAAGAGTGTCAGGATATGTGTAGCAAAGATAATGATTGTACTGCTATCAATTATTTTACTAAACCAACAGGTTTATGTAATGTAATTAAACAATTGAATTATTGCGATATAGTTGATGCTGAAAATGATGAAGACGTTAGTATCTATTTTAGGGGTTTTAGAGATAGTACATCCGATATCAATCAAGTGAATCTTGTGAAATCATCATTGACAACGGCACCTGTTCAAAGTGTTGCTGTAAAACAAGAATCAGCAGCAGTGAAAGAAAAGAAAGTTAAATTAATGCAAGAAATTAAAAAAATTAAAAATTTGATTAAAATTTATGAAAATATGTCATTTGGTATTGGATTTACTATGGCAGAAATAAATAAAAAACGTTTAAAAAAATTAGAAGAGGAATTAAAAGCCTTAAATTAGAAATAATATTATTGTTATAAATTACTCAACTATTCAAAACTATTATTAAATAATTATCTAATAATTATTAAATAATTAATACATTAATCCACCTGGAACTCTTGGAAATGGTATCACATCACGAATATTTGTCATCCCCGTCACCAATAACAAGAGTCTCTCAAAACCTAATCCAAAACCTCCATGAGGAATACTCCCATATTTACGAAGATCTAAATACCACTGATATGTCTCAATATCCATCTTATACTCTTGCATCTTGCTCAACAATTTATCATAATCATCTTCCCTCACTGATCCACCAATCAATTCACCAATTCCAGGTACTAAGAGATCTGTAGCACCCACTGTTTTACCATCTTCATTATCTTTCATATAGAAAGATTTAATTTCTCGGGGATAATCATAAACAAACACAGGGATTTTACTGGCTAATAGTTTTTCCTGATCAGAGTTCAAATCATCGCCCCATTGAAGATCAGGGAAATCCTCCTGCAATTGTTCTACCGCTTCTGTATATGTTAAACGAATAAATTTAGTGGTGGAAATAGTTTCCAGATGTTCAATTAGACCATCGCTATACATCTTCTGAAAAAACTCTAAATCTTCCCTATTCTCATCCAAAAGTTGTATAATACAGTATTTAACATATTCTTCCGCTACTTCCATCACATCAGGTAATTCAGCAAAAGCTATTTCTGGTTCAATCATCCAAAATTCAGCTAAATGGCGGTTAGTATGTGACTTTTCTGCGCGAAAAGTAGGTCCAAAAGTATACACATTACCTAATGCACAGCAATATGATTCTACATTCAATTGACCAGAAACTGTTAAATAAGCATCTTTATCAAAAAATTTTTCTGTATAATCAGTCGTTACATTAAATGTTTCACCTGCACCTTCGCAATCAGAAGAAGTAATTAATGGAGTATGGATATATTTATACTTACCTTTTTGGAAAAAATCATGTGTAGCTTTAGCACAAGTATTTCTAACACGTGTTACAGCACCAAAAGTATTAGTACGAGGTCGCAAATGTGCCATCCCGCGTAAATATTCCAGAGTATGTCTTTTTTTAGCCAATGGATACTCTTTAGCATTAGGAATGCCTCCATAGAGGTGAATCTTAGATGCAATTAATTCCACACGTTGTCCTTTAGCAGGACTTTCAACGATTTTGCCTTCTACACGAATGGATGCACCGACACTACATTCTGGAGATAATTCAATATCTTTATTAACAATAATTTGTAGGTTAGCAAAAGAGGAACCATCATTGAGTGCAATGAAAGTGATATCTCTCTGCTTTCTGATGGTTCTAATCCAACCACATACAGTAATCTCTGTATTAATTTCAGTTTTATTTAATACGTCAGTGATTAGAATTTTCATGAATGATATATAAATATATGATATATCTTTAAATATTGGTTATATTTTACTTTATAAAAAAATTGAAAATTATTTATCATAATATACTATTAAATTAATAAGATGAATTTCCAGCGTATAAATTACTTGACTATCACACAAGGGTATGGTAGTCAAACAATCGTTATTGACGATCCAAGGTTTAATTTGACTAAAACTGTAGGAAAAGGTGACCCCTTTGACACAGTCATTGTTGATGAAGAAGAAGAAGAAGATAGTAGAGATTTTCTTAGAAAGACACAGGGACGTGAAAATCCGGCATCTGTTGTGATTGTAGATTTGGAAAAGTCTTCTTAAACTTTTTATCAGGAGGACAACCAAAATTACAAGAAGACAGAGACAGGAGTTTAAAAATCCTGAGAGTTAGGAATTATAAAAAAATGTAAAAATATATAAATATAAAATTATATTAATTATTTATAATATATGGATTATATTAATAATTATTGGAATTATTACTTTTATGGACAAGAAACAATTATATTAAAACCATCTAATAAATATTTAAATGGAAACTCTCTTATCTCTATTTTACAAAAAGATGGCAATGATTACTATCTACCTATTGATTACTCTATTATTAAAATAGTGTACATGCCATCCGTCAACTATCAAAATCCCGAATATGAATTTATTATTGAGTTTGATAATAATAATGTAATAAATATAGATAATGAACATCAGGTACAAGTATGTAATATAGAATATAATAAAGATAGATGTTTTATGATTAAAATTGATTCATTAAATTTTCCAAAATTACCAATTTCAAAGATGAGCGATTTTTTCATAATTCTAACAATTGCTAAAAATAGTAACAACTACAACTACATCTCTCTTAATACACAATTATATACTTCAACAAATTATCTACCAAATATTGAGAAAATACTCTTTGCCGATAGAAAAGATATTGGTCTCTGTTTTTCAGGAGGTGGTCCCCGTTCTTTCTCAGCCACTTTAGGTTATATTCGTGCACTACATAAATTAAATATTTTAAAAGATGTTAAATATGTTTCTACAGTTTCTGGTGCAACATGGACATGGATTCCATATACATTTCTCAATTCAGATGCAAATGAAGAAAAATTTATTGGTTATGATATTTTTGGTGATTTAGATAAAAAGTTAACTATGAAAGATATTAATTATACAGATGAAAAATATCTTGGCAACAGTCTAATCTCTAAAGCATATAATTTTCAATTATTTAAATATGTATATGATGCAATTATGAATTTAGATTGTGGAGAAAAATCAAGAATTTGGGCATATATGTTGGGTAAAATATTATTAGAACCTTATGGACTTCTTGATACTAACTTTTTTGCACCTAACCAAAAAATTGCAGATATTTTTAATGAAAATCCACTTAATACTAATCAAAAATATAAATTACCTTATAATAATCAACGCCCTTTTATTATTACTAATACAGGTGTAGTTAAACCAGATAAAAGAGGTACTTTAACCAATACAGATTTTAATTTAATAGAAATGACTCCATTATGTGTTGGAACTTTATCAAAATTAAAAACAGATGATGGTAATTATGGAGGGCATTATATGAATAGTTATAGTTTTAATCCAGATCAATTTCAAATGAAAGAAAATAATATAGGTGAAGTTAAACTTTTAGCCAAAAATAATCTTAATAATATCAGCTATTTTAATTTATTTGATATGATGGGATCCAGTAGTACAGCATATGGAATTATAACAGATTTATTAGGGATAAGTGATGTAAATCCTTCATATAAATTAGTTGATACAGAAAAAAATAATGTGAAATCATTTGATTGTATAGATGGAGGAGTTTTAGATAATACAGGTATTTTACCAATGTTGCAACGTCAGGTTAAAAATATAGTTTTATTTGTTAATACTAATAATTGTATTAATGTATCAGATAATGATGAAGAAATGACAAAGTCAATAGATATTATGTTACGTCAATTATTTTTAGGAGATGAGGAAGTAGATAAACAATATTATTTTTGTTATTTTGAGTATATTTGTGATTTACAAGTATTTGAAAAAGAAAGATGGAAAGAATTTTTAAATAAAATGCGACATAATATTAGAGAAAATGATATTGCATATGTAGAACTGAAAAAACTAAAAGTATTAAAAAATGATAATTACCATTTATCAGAGTATATAATAGATAAATTACAGATAATTTATTTATATGAAACAGAAGATTGGAAAAATAATAGATTATCTAAAGATGTACAAGAATATATGAAGAAAAGTGAAATTAAAAATTTCCCTTATTATAATACTATATTTGAAAATAATGGTTGGATAGAGAAAGAATTAATAGCACTTACCGCACCAGAAGTAAATTTATTATCCGATTTAACATATTACAATATGATGAATAATAAAATTATAAATGAAAAATTTATGAAGATGTTTAACTAAAAATTATTTTTATAATTTTTATGAATTTTTTTCATTTTTCTTGAAGTTTTTATATTTTTTAATCGCGGTTTCCTGTACATAACATGGATAACATATAAAATAATAATTAGATATATCTACTACATTATTTCTATCATCAAATTTTTGATTACATTTTTCACATACATAAATACAATTATCTCCGCAATATAAACCATGTATAGGATGATATACTAATTTATCAATATTTCTATATATACCACAATCTTCACAACAATCTATTAAATATGTGCAATTTTCACATAATGGTCTATCAAAATCATAACATATATCAATATCAATTTTATAACATTTTGAACAAGTATAGTATTTATTTATATATTGCATATAATCCAGTTTTGGCAATATATTTTTCATGAAAATATTATTGTAATACTCTCTAATAAAAGTCATATGTTCGTGATTCAAAAATCCAATTTTATATAAAATATTACAATCTAAATTAGAATATTCTATAATTTTACTCATTATATCATTATTAAATATCATTTTATCAACAGTATAAATATATACCATATTTTCTTAAATATTAAACTTTTCATGCCAAATTTATTTGCGAATAAAAAATTGAATTTAATATAAAAATATAGAATATATGATAATATATAATATTATCTAAATGGCTCAGTATCTAATAAAAACTAATAAATCTTTTTTATCTATACAAAAATTCACCAATACTAATCTTGTAAAAGACTGTATATCCGATATTTCCGATAATTTGTTAAAAAATCCAAAAATTATTGTTTATGGTAGAATATGTTATCAACATAGAAGTATTGGATTTTTTTCAAATGACTCTATAGGATACCATTATTCAAATCAATTAGCTAAATCTCAACCTTTAACTGATAATTTAGAAGAATTATTAGATCAAGTGAATAAACTTTATCAAACAGATTTTAATGCTATTTTAATCAATAAATATGAAGATGGTAGTGATTATATTAGTGCACATAGTGATGATGAGAAAAACTTATCTAATATTGGAGTGGTAGGTTTATCTTATGGTGCAAGAAGAAAATTTAGAATTAGAGATAAGATGACTAAGAAAATAGTGAAAGATATATTGTTAAAAGAATATGAAATTTTGCAGATGGGTGGTGATTTTCAGAAAGAGTTTACACATGAAATTCCAATAGAAAAAAAGATTACTACTCCGAGATATTCATTCACCTTTCGGAAACATAATATTTAATTAATATTTAATTAAAATTTAATTAAATATTTTTAAGCTTTCTTAGATACAGACTTAGGTTTAGGTTTATAAATTTTAACAAATTCACGACAATCGTCTAATGTTAATTTACTTGGATCCTCAACTGTTTTAGGAACAGGTGCTATTTTTTTGCCATATACAATAAATGGTCCATAAGGTCCATTCATAATTTTAGTTGTTTTATTGAAGACTTTAATAGTTTTATCATCTTTCTCTTTCACCATATCAGTTGCTTGTTCCAAAGTGATATTAGCAGCATCAATATCATCTTTAATACTATAATTTTTACTATTATAATTCAAATAAAGTCCAAATTTACCTTCTTTCAAATAGATATCTTTACCATCTAATTTACCCAAATTTTTTGGATAATTCAATAAATCATTTGCCTCTGTTTCTGTAATAGAATCAACAGAATACTCCTCCTTAATAGAAACAAACCGAACATCTTTCTTATTATTGCTGTCGCCAATTTGTAAAACAGGTCCAAATTTACCAACATATGCATAGATACTTTTTCCTGTCTCATTCTCTTTACCAACTAATCTCTTTTCAATTCCTTTTCTTACAACTTTACTTTCTACAGAGTTTAATTTAACCACATTAGGATGATAATTTTCATAAACATTTTTAACAACATTATTCCACACTTTCTTACCTTTAGCAACTTCATCTAATTCGCGTTCTATTTTTGAAGTGAACTCATACTCTAAAATATCTGGGAAATTATCCAGTAAAAAATGATTTACATCTTTACCTAATTCTGTAGGAAACAATTTATTTCTTTCTGTTTCTAAGATTGTTTCACCATCATTTTCTATAATAGTTCCATTCTCTAATGTATAAACTTTATAAGATACTTTCTTACCTTTCCGCGTTTCCTTAACTACATATGTCCTATCTTGTATAGTGGTAATAATAGATGCTGTGGTAGCGGGTCTGCCAATTCCTAAATCTTCCATTTTTTTAGTTAATGTTGCTTCGCTATAACGTGGTGTAGCTTTTGTAAATTTTTCAGTGGAAGTAATAGTTTTATACTTCATTTCTTGTCCAATTTTAAGAGAATCAATAATTTTAAGATTACGATCCAGTTTTTTTTGTGAATCTTTATCATCAGGATCTTGGTCAACATCTTTATAATCATAAATAATTTTGTAACCCGGAAAAATAATTTTTTCAGCTTTACAAATAAATTTTTCGCTTCTTTGACTAATATCAATATAAACAGTGTAAACTTCTACTTCACAAGGAGACATTTGAGATGAGACAGTTTTTTTCCAAATAATTTCATATAGTTTTTTCTGCTGTATTGTTAAATCAGTGTCATCTAAATTTTCTTTATTAATATTAGTTGGACGAATACATTCGTGTGCTTCTTGTGCATCTTTTGTCTTAGTTTTGTATTTACGTATATTTAAATATTCTTTCCCATATTTCTCCAATATATATTCTTTAATAGATGTCAATGCTTCTGGAGAAATATCTACGCAATCTGTTCTATGATATGTAATATACCCATTTTCATATAATGTTTGAGCATGACTCATAATCATTTTGGCACTCATATTCAATTTTCTTCCAGCTTCTTGTTGCATAGTAGATGTTCTAAATGGCGCGGATGGAAATCTTTTAACTTTTTTATTTTGAATATCAGTAATTGTAAAATTAGCCGTAATACAATGATTTAAAAAGCTATTAGCTTCATCATTGATCTTAAAATTTTTATCTAAATCACCCTCTAATCCATTTTTAAAAATACCAACGGTTTTATAATATGTTTCACTATTAAATTTCTCAATATCGTTTTCTCTATCTATAATTAATCTGGTAGTAACTGATTGAACACGACCAGCACTTAATGCATTTGCAATATGTTTCCAAAGTAACGGGCTTAATTCAAATCCTACTAATCTATCAAGAATTCTTCTGGCTTGTTGTGCATTTACCATATCCATATCAATTTGACGTGGGTTTTTAAGTGCATCTAAAATAGCCTTTTTAGAAATACTATTAAAAACAATTCTTTTTGGATTATTCAAATTTAATACTTTAGCTAAATGCCATGCAATTGCTTCACCTTCTCTATCAAGATCTGATGCAAGAATAACTTCTTTGCAATATTTTTGTGATGATTTTAGGTCAGCAACTTGTTTAGATTTAGTAATAATATATTCTGGATTAAAATTATTTTCAACATTAACACCAATACTATTTTTATCTTTTTTTAAATCTCTAATATGTCCAAAACTTGATTTTACGATATAATCATTTCCAAGAAATGCTTGTAATTTTTTTGCTTTAGTGGGAGATTCAACGATTATAAGAATTTTCATATATTTTGAGAACATAATATAATAAAGATTTTTTTCATTTTTTCATAAATTTTTATAATATTTTTTATAAAAAATTATAATATCATATTTCTATCACAGAAATATTTAACATTAATATTATTTTCATTTTTACATATAAATTCATAGTAATCATTTTCAACTTTAATTATCCATACAGAATTTTGTAAAAATATTTTATCATAATATAACTTTTCTAATTTTTTAAATTTTTTACTTGATAAATGATAAGAGCAATGATTATTTGTAAAATTATTATTTTTAATATATAAAAAATTCATATATATAAATATTGTAAATAATGTTTATATATTTTTTTGAATATATAATTTTATTTTTTTCAATATAAATTATAGTTTTTCAATATATAATTTTAGTTTTTTCAATATAAATTATAGTTTTAATTTATAAAAACATATGGAAAATACAAATAATATAAATTATTGGAAAAAAATAAAAAGTATTAAAAATAATCAGGATTTAGTTTTTATTCATACACCAAAATGTGGAGGTACTTATGCAAGTAATATTTTTGAAAAATTAAACATTAAAAATAAAGGACACAATTTAGCACGGAAAGGAAATGGAATAACTTTTACAATTATAAGAAATCCTATTGAAAGATTTGAAAGTTTATTAAATTATAGATTAAATGAATCTTGTCCAAGAGATGACTGGTCAAAATCATTATATTATGTTTATAAAGATACGTCTATATCTTTGAATGAAATAGTAAATAAAATGACTGATACCGAAATTGTCAGTTTCACACCATATAAAAGTCTTTGTTATTGGTCTATAAATATTGATATTTTTATAACAATTGATAAATTAGAAGAATTCTTATCTTTTTTCGGTTATGATGTTAATTTAGAAGAATTTGAAAAAATGAATGTTTCAAAGAAATTAAGAGGAAAATTCAATAAAATTACTAAAAATAGAATCTATCATTTATATTTATATGATATGATGTTATACACAAAAGTGATTACAGAATAAAATAATATTATAAATTTATTATAATGTATTAAGGCTTAATAAGTCATTTTTACAATGTCTTGTATAATGTCTATTGGAAGACTACCTATAGTTGTTTCTTCTGAATTTTGCAATTCTTCCCAAACAAGCATAGTTGTCTCTGGACAAACTCTAATCGCATGTTGTGTCAAGAATTCTTCAACAGATTCAAACCAAGCATAAGTACAAACATAAATCTGTTCATAAGTTACACTTCCATCAGGTTCATTAATTTTAAAGTTAATGTATAATCTTGTTTCCAGATCTTCATCCCCATAATTAGACCATCCCATAGTATTTGGGTTAACAACACTGTATCCATTACATTTCAGATAAGATAAATTATCTATATTTTCCCTACTAATAATAAAATTATAGACGGGATCAGCTATATCAATTGGTTGAGCCATGTTAATTTAATACCACATTAATTATTATAAATATCATTCATTTTTTTTATAATAAAAATCTATTCTTGATCAATAGCCCAAGAAAATTCATTTTTAATTTTTTCTTCCTCATCTGGTGTGAAATCATTCTCTACGCCAAAATAATCTCTTAATTCTTCTACCGTTTTATTTTTAATAAGATGCGATACATATTTACACCCTTTATCTAAAATAGATTTACAATTTAGATAATTAGATGCGGATAGTAGTTTTAAAAGGATTTCGAAAGATTCATTTCCAATTTGTCCGAAAAAATCTTTTTCCCAGTCCATGAGCAATTCTGCGTGTTGTTTTTCAGATTTTTGAGAAAGCCGATAATATTGAACCACCATATTTAAAGTCTTTACATCAATGGTATCAAGTGGAATATCAATTACATCAGTTAGAATAGAATCACCTCCCATTTCACTCATATCTGCAATCATCTCACTTAAAGTTGTCATTTCATTAAAAATGCTGCCTGGTACTTCAACAATTGTTTCGCAATCACTGTCACTATCATTATTAGAAGATAGACGCAATTTCATAATTTTTTCACTTGTCTTTGTCATTATATAAAATATTTTTTATTATTTATTAAAATATTTTTCATTTTTTTTATAAATAACAATTATCATTTTCTTTTAATACGAATTTTTTTTATACCAACAAATCTCTCTATATCAGTAATTTTATGTTCTTCATGATACATTGATTTTAAATACCATTGCATCGTACCTAAAAATCTACTCATATCTATATTTTCAGTACACTCAATTTCTCTATTACCTTGGTGATACACTTGATTATCTTCCAATTTAATATTTTTAATATCCTCGTCATCTTTTAAATGTATATATCGCTTTTGAGTCATAGGTATTTTAGGTATTTTAATATTACGATTTAATAGTTGATTAATTTTAATAAGATCTACCAAAGAACGAGGTCTTTGTCTAATTAATCTTCTTTCTATATCGCCATTAAGTATCATAAATTTCATCCCCATATAGTAAAAATGATATTTAGGATTGTAGACTATTTCATCAAAATTATTAGCACCCATTAATTGTGCCCACTTAGTACCCCAACTTTCCCAATATAATTTCCACGATGATGTATTTGGCATTGTTATATCAACAAAATAAAACTTAGTTCTTTCATTTAACATATACTTCTCCACTTTTTTGGTATAACAATTACCGTCAATGTAGATATCAAGATCATTAATATTTCTGATGCCATAAGAGTAAAGTATACTACTACTAAATAGCAAAAATCCTCTTCTATTAATTAAATCAACATTTTGACATAACCATCTTTTAAAAGTGGCTAATAGAACACGACTTTTTCTCATTTTAACATCAATATGTCTTTCTAAAATTTGTTCATCTAAAAAGTTTAGACTATTCTGGCAAAAATATATTTGTGCTTGTTCAATAGCTTTGTAGAACTTATTAGTTATATTAAAAGCGTGTTTTTTGATAATATTCTGATTTATATTCTGTTTAATTAAAGAATGATTTTGTTTTTTAATATTATCAAAAAAAATAACTGTTATATATCCACCGTTTTTATCAAATTTATAGACATCTTTCAATAAATCATGAATAGATTCTATATCTTTATATAATGGTGTATCCGCAAATATTTGATAGACTAAAGAATATGCCGCATCAAAACTTAATTCAATATATTTAACATAATAGATGTTGCCATTTTTGTTAAGATATTCTAATAAAGCTATATCCTCAACTTTATCCCAGATTGTGATAATATGTGATAAAGGACGACATTTAATATATTCTAACATTATTTGATCAATTTCCTCACTGGTTGGAAAGATAGTGGTGCCAGAATATTGTTTAGCTATGTCAATTAATTCACGTGAGTAGTTAAGATATTGTAAAGGTTGATGATATTCAAATGCTTCAATATTATCAATCATAGGTTTAACATTGTACTCTTTATTCCATTCAGGATATTTAGTATAATAATATTCCAGATTGCAATCTTTCACATCTTGAGTATGTAATATTTTACATAATTTATCCTTATACATAATTATATAATAATTTATAAAAATAATAATGAATATATAATCAATTTTTTTATATTACAATAGGTAATATATCTTTTTTACAATTATTTATTTTTATAATAAGACCCCACCCTTTGAAGTTTAGAGGCTAATCACCCCGATTGCCCGTCTTCTTCCTCAGGATTCCCAATGAATCTATAAAGGACGGAGTCGAAGTTTTCTCCAGCAGGATTCTCAATGAAACCCTGCAGATCGGCGGAGAAAACCCCAATGAACTCCTGTAGATCGGAGTTGAAGTTTTCTCCACCATCGTGAAAAAAACCCTCCATTTCTCCTTTCATTTCAGAATTAAGAGCGGAAAGGACGTTGGTGAATATCATCCCCGTTATCTCTTGAAATGAGGTTAATCCCCTTGTCATGAGCAATTCCTCCAACGTGGGAGGCAACACGCAGAAGATAACCCTCGGTCTATACAAAGGATCATGCTGTGATAAGGGGTCCATCCACTCCTTGATGTACGACTTCATAGCCGTCATCAAGGTGTCAGGGTTGGGGGAAAACCCAACATTCTGGAGGATTTTCTCCCAGTTGATTTTGATGACAATGATGTCACCAAATCTGGGCACATCCTCCATCCAGGAGGACATCCTATCTGAAAAAGCTTCTTCAGATGGGACGGAGAGGAGGATTCTCTTTTTTATTCCCTCTTCAAAGAGGGAAATTCCAATAAGGAAAAGGAAGGGTATCCTGATCCACTGTTGGATAGCGCATTCATCATAAAATGCATGCCACTCAGCATCAGCAGCAGCATCAGCAGCAGCCTCAGCAGCAGCCTTAGCATCAGCATCAGCCTTAGCAGCAACAGCAAACAACATAGGATCCATGTTGAGTAACAGCAATCGATATTATCCATTCTGAATGTATTATCCATCATTTTTTTATTCTACTTTCTTTAACATTGTTATTCACATACCATATAGTCCTCCCATCCATATTCTTACATTCTACTTTTTCCCCTTTCTTGGTTTCTTTTTGCTGATATACTGCAAAATTATAGGTATGTAATCCTTTTTGATATTGTTTCTTATAACTTTGTAAAATTATTTTATTGATGGATTTCAAAAGTGTAATTAACTCTTCATCACTTAAATTCTCAATTGTACTAAATGGTGAAATTTTAGCATCATATAAGATCTCTGCACGTAGATAATTCCCTATTCCGGAGACAACTTTCTGATTCATTAGAACGGTACCAATTTGTTTTTTTTGTAGAGAAGGTTTACGCATAATTTTGATAAATTGACTTTTAGTAAGATCTTCAGTTAATGGGTCTGGACCTAAAGTATTTAGTTTTTTATCCAATTCTGCTTTATTGAATGAGAACTTGATAGTTCCAAAATTTCTAATATCATTAAAATAGAAATCACCTTTATTAGTTTCAAAAGTAACATGACTATGTTTAGCAGGTTTTAACAATAAATCACCGGTAAGACCTAAAGTTATCCATATAGAGATGTTATTTTCTAAAATAAGGTAAATAAATTTACCTTTATTATTAAAACTGATTATTTTAGATGGTAATATTTTTATAAATTTAGAATATCCAATAGGAGGATTATGTTTTTTATATCTACCACTATTAATGGAAATATTTTTAAGAGTAGCATTTTTAAATTTTTCTCTAATATGATCAACAATGATGGATACTTCGACAGTTTCAGGCATAGTATAACCTTTAATTAGATTTTTAATTTATTCTTTATTTTTACTAATGCTTTTATAGTCAGAAAATAACCTTCTGTTATTGTCTTTCATTCAATAACGTTAGTAATTTCTTGTCAAACTTATTTTGCGAATAAAAAAAGCTTTTATGAAAAAATTGAATATTATTTTGAAATAAAAAAATATTTATTTCATAATAATGCAAAAATACAATAACAATACAGACAAATATATGATTAAGGGAATGCTTACAGAATTAACCCAGCTTTTTCATGAAGTTAGCGTTGTACAGACGCAACTAATGGAGAAATTAGAAGAAATGGATACTGGGATTCAAAAAACAAAAAATCCAAGTAAATCAACTTCAACAACTGCTACATCTACAGTAGATGTTACATCTACAGCACCGGCTACATCTACAGCACCGACTACATCTACAGTAGATGTTACATCTACAACAGGATCAGCATTTGCACCACTTATCAATAGTTTGTTAAATGGTAACCAAGTTGATTCGCAAATGTTAATTCAAACATTTACAGATTTGATGAATCCAACTCATGTAGAAAATGAAGAACAAGAAGATGATATGCCAGAACTTGTGGATGATATGCCAGAACTTGTGGATGATATGCCAATTCCTGTACCTTGTCAATCACAAATTGTAAAAGTGGGGAGTCAAACGGAAAAAGGTACTACATATGATGTAAATATTATGACTGGAACATGTACATGTCCTCATTTCAAATATTCTGGACCACTTGTTTGCAAGCATATTGTGGATGTACAGAATAATCCAAATAAACATGGTTTAACAATGTATGAGTCAAGTATATTAAAAAATGTTATTGATAAGTATTAAAATAAATTATTTATAATTATCTTCTTTGTTTAGATGATCTTCTTTTGGGTGATTTTGATGACTTTTTAAATGATCTCTTTATCTGTTTTTTAGGACTTTTGTTAGTTCTCTTACTTTCTGAAACATCCTTCCTGAAACATTGAATAATCATTGCCTTTTGTTTATCATCCAATTTTCTCATAGTAATTTCCGGCATTTTAGTAGTTAAATTATACTTTTGTCTTCCTAAAATATTAGCTAACTCCATATACAATATATATTTAGGACCAGATCTTTCTACATTCAATAAAGAATCACGTGCCACACTTGCAATACTTGTATCAAATGGAAAGCAATTTTTATATTTATTAAAACCAACCATTTTTGCTGAATTAATGAAGAGACCATGTAATAAGACTAACATAATTGTACTTTCTTCTGTTGCGGTCATTCCACCTTTGTACTTAAAATTGAAATTAAATCCTCCTTTCTGTTCACTATTTTTCACTACACTGGCAGGAATTGGATCAGAAGCATCTTCATTATTGTATATATGTTCCAAGATTTCTTTTTCTTCTTCTTTATTTTTAGGCTTTTTAAAGACTATCTCTCTAACTTCACGCATGATTTCCTGTGAATTACGTTTAATATCCTTCAATTTCTCATATTTTAAGTATCGTTCATTACACCATTGTTTTGTATTGGTAGCGTTATGGGTATCACTGTATTCGCGGAACTGTTTGTACATTTTTAAAAGTGTCATCATATCACCATATGAACTGGTATAACTCTTAACGGCTCTATCATATTTAACTTTTTCTTGTTTATACTCACGTTCCTTCTTATTATAATCTTTATCACCATTTTTAGGTTTTCTACTCCTCATATCCTTGATAAAAGTGTTCATTCTACCATCTGCCTTAGTAATCATGGCTGCTAAAGTGATTGTGTCATACTCTACACGGTGATTGAAACTCTCAATCACAACTTTAGCCATAATTGGATCCAATTTACGAAATTTAGAGATCTTTTCACCTAAATCAGTCAGTTTACCATCCGCACTCATTTTATCAATAGCTCCTAAAGCAAAGAGTCTATATAGTGCTGATTTGATAAAATTCTCACCTGGTGGTTCAATCAGTTCCTTTAATAATTTCAATAGTTCAGATATGTTATTGACATAAGGTAATTTCATAAATCTTAAAAATTCATCTGTTAAATCCGATTTACGTATATCTACCACAGGATAGTCAATAAAGTATTCAAATTCTTTTTCTGTATAGAGGCGATAACATGTACCAGGTTTATTTCTACCTACACGACCACTTCTCTGTATAGCTTGTGCTTTAGAGATTCTTTCTTGCAATAGACGACGTTCCATTTTATCAGGATTGTAACTATCGACATAGGAGTAACCAGAGTCAATTACATACTCTAATCCATTAATAGTGATAGATGATTCTACTGAATTAGTGGCAATCACAACTTTTCTTTCAAAGGGTCCATTGGGGTGATTTCTAAATTTATTAATATTTTTAACATAATCTTGAAGCTCTTTATCTTTTAATGTTTCTCCACTAACTTCAACGCAAAATGGTTTATCTATGTTCCAAGTTTTAACCTCTACCTGTAATTTTTGACAAGCTTCTTTTGCTTCTGCTAAAGAATTAACAAAAAATAAGATCGCACCATCATCAGTTTCATTTAACAAAGTTACAATTCTATCAACGCCTGCTTTAAGAAAGTCTGTTTCTGGATTTTTCAATTCATTACCCTTAGGTAAATGGATATTTTCAACAGGAAAATTACTACTACCTGCCACTTTTATTTCGCTATAACTGTAATCATTTTTGAAATAGTTGGCGAAAATCTCTGGATTGATTGTGGCACTCATAATAATCAATTTCAATTTAGGATTCAATTTTAATGCCTTTTTCATCAATAATAGTAAAAGATCTATCTGAATACCTCGTTCATGTGCTTCATCTATAATCACAATATCATAAGCCTTCAATTCTGGGTCATTAATTAATTGTGCCACTACACTACCATCTGTAGAGACTAAAATTTTAGTATCTTGACTCTTACTGGCTCTACCACTGGGTAATTTGGATCCTCTAAATTGATAACCAACTTCTTGACCTAACTCAACATCACCAATGATGGCAGCTGTACTTGCAGCACTTAAGACTAAACCACGTTTAGGAATAGTCATTACAATTTTACCTTGATAATCTAATGTATGTAAGGCAAAGAATGGTAAAAGAGTTGATTTACCACTACCAGTTCCGGAAATTACTAAAAGTACTTGGTTATTTTCAATGAGATCTACAATTTTCTTAGCATCTTGATAGACTGGAAGATTAAACCACCATTTATCAGAATTTTTATAATTATTACTGTATGATTGTCCAGTAATAGGATTGGTATTTTTACTATTTGGATCTAAAATACCTTTATTCATATATAGTATGGTTATATATTTATTATTTTTTAAAGAATTTAAATAATTTCCTTTTTTTCTTTTTTTCTTCAATTTCCGGATAGTTATTAAATTTGTGAAGGACTTGTTCGTTTAATTTTTCTAAACACTCTGTACATGTAAATGATACTGCTTTATATTGGTCTTTAGATAATACATATTTTGTCATAACCGGTGTATTCATTACATTTTGACATCTAAGTGCCAATGGATCAGAGCATTTAGCATTATTATGTATAGGATATTTTGTATCCATTGTAAGTATTCAATATTTTAAATAATAAAAAAATGAATCATTTTTTATAAAAGAAAAATATTAAATTTAACAAATGTTTAATCACTTAGAACAAAAACAAGTATTATTATCTGACTGTGGAGATGTTACTTTTGCAATATTTTTCAAATCATACAATATTTATTCTAATAGACTTAAAATGAGGGGAAATATTGAATTATTGGAAAATATCACTGATTTATCAACAGATGAAGAATTTTTTCAAATTATGAAAAAACAATTTGTTAAAGTAACTAAAAAATTTAGATATAAATACAAAGTTTTATATAAAAACATTTTCTATATTAAAGATAGTCCATCAGAACATAATTGGAGGAAAACAGTATATGATGACTATAAAACAAACAGAAAAAACACAAAATATAAAAAGAGGTCTTTCAACCTTGGTAATGTTTTTAAAAGAGTCTATGCAGAAATATATCCAGAATTAAAAAAAACTTTTGACATTAATATTATTCAAATAAATAATGCCGAAGCAGACGATACTATTTCTGTTATGACAAGATTAATACCATCAAGTATTTCTGTTTATATTATTTCTTCTGATACAGATTATTTACAATTACTTAACAGAAGAAATACATTTATTTACTCCTTGAATGGAATTTTTATTAATAATAAGTTAAATGGTAAAACAGCAGAAGAAAAATTATTACATAAAATTATTTGTGGTGATAAGACTGATAACATACCACCTTGTATACCTAATAACAAATTAGCTAATTATTATTTAGAAAATTTAGAAGAATTATGGGAATATTTAAATAATGATAATGAATTATTAGAGAAATTCAATAGGAATAGAACATTAATTGATTTTAATTACATACCTGATAGTATTAAAAATGATATTATTAAATCTTGTAATCATAAAATTATTAAATGTATCTAAATTTTTTTTTATAAAATAAAAATTAATAAGTCATATTAATGAGACATTAATTCTTTAAATTGATCAATAATTGAATCAATATTAATTTCATCATCTGTTTCCTCAACAAATTTAGCATTAGTTCCTTTCTTCAGTTTAGATTGTTTAGACGAAGAAGATTTTTGAACATGACTTAAAACAAACTCTCTCATCATATTAGAAAGTGCACCACCAATATGTTTGCAATTGTTTCTTGGTGGCGTAATATTCCATTGATCTCCACAATTACATTCAAATTTAACGCCGTATTGATTATTTACAATCTTAACATTGTATATTTTGTTTGAATCAGTTTCAGATTGTACAACAAAAATTACCTCGTTTTCACTTGTTAATGGTGTTGCAGGCAATTCTTTTTTAACAAGTTCACTACAATTAGAGAGTTTGTTTTCAATTGCTTTCCTTTTTCTGGATGGTGTTTGTTTAGATACTTTTTCTGAAATACTAACTTGAAATGATGACATTTATAGATAACATTTAACATATTTATAAAATTATTAATCAATTTTTTATCATGATTATAAATTATAAAATATAGATTATAAATTATAAATTATCAATTATAGATTATCAAATATAGATTATAGATTATCAAAAATATTTAAGGAATTAATTATATATATAATACCATTATGACAAGATGCCAAGGATATAATAAACATGGTAAAAAGTGTCGCACCAGGATTAAAAATAGCGAATTTTATTGTTGTTCAAACCATAAACCCAAAAATCATGAAGATATTTTAGAAGAATGTAATATATGTTGTTCTGAATTGAATAACAGTGATCTGAAAATACTTAAGTGTGGTCATGCTCATCACAGAAGTTGTTTAGTTGCATGGATGGATACAACGCGAGATAGTATTCCAGAATGTCCATTATGTAGAACTCCTATTTATTGGAATAGAAATAATGCGATTACTACTTAAAAAGATTATATAATAATAATATATATCATGGAAACACATAAACTGTCTAATACTTGGGTTCTCTGGTATCATCATGTGAATGATAATAACTGGATGGAAGAGAGTTATACTAAACTCTTTAAAATCAAAACAATTGAAGATTTTTGGTCAATTATGAATACAATTAAAACATATACTGCGGGTATGTTTTTTTTAATGAGGGATGATATATTTCCCAGATGGGAAGATATTAATAATTTGGATGGTGGTTTTTGGTCATTCCGTACTACTAAGAAAGATTCTGATCAAATTTGGGAAAATTTATTAATTGCTTTGATTGGTAATACTTTAACTAAAAATCCAGAAGATATGGAAATGATAACAGGTATTTCAATTAGTCCAAAAATTAACAATTGTATTATAAAGGTTTGGAATAATTCATCTAATAGAAAAGATGTCAATATTCTAAATAATAATATTTATGGCATTGAACTTGAAGACTCATTTTATAAAAAACATCAAGAGCAATCTGATTTTAATAAATTAACATAAAAAGGCGACTTCCTCTGTTGCAAAAGTTTATTATATATTTTATTATATAATAAATTATTTATCTGATATATCATAACTTTGGTTAATAAATTTATCTCTGAAATCACATGCTAAACTATAAGCGCTTTGAGAGCCATATTTATCAATACTGTATTTTTTATAGATATTATTTCCATTAAAATCGTGACCTTTAACTTCCCAATACTCTTTATTTTTGAAACATCCTTTATAAACACCTGTAAAACCACTGGTGTTATCTTTTCTTTTGATATGATTAAAACTTTTTATTTTTCTGGCGGTTTCTTCATCTGTAACTAATAAATTTTCAGTTGTATTATTCATTTTATTGGTATCTTTATGAACAACATATTTTTCATCAGTAAGAAAATTATGTAAATATATTTTTTTACGTTTTTTATCTTCTGATATCATTGTTCCAACATAACCATCAATTAAATACCAAATATACTTTTCTATTTTATCCAAATTATTTTTATTAGTAATAAAATATTTATCAAAAGTTAAATGAACACTTATTTTATCACCATCAATGTAATAATAATTTTTAGTATAATTATTATCAATAGACCATTTCTTCTTATAATCAACCGCATTTTGATAAGCAGTCTCTTGAGGTATATTCATAAATGAAAACTTTTTTTTATGTAAAATTTTTTTATCCTTAATGACTTTGAAAATATATTTATTATTTTGTTTAATAATAGTACCAAGATATTTAGATAAATTAGAAGAATAATTCATATATATCAATGAAATATATAAAAATTTATAAATTTATTTTATAATTAATTTTAATCTTTCCATCAAATTTATTAATAATATAAATATTAATCTTATTATCATTTAAATCTTTAAATATATAAAATTCATCATATTTTGATACATCTTTCGCTATCCTATTTAATCTGTAAATGTTTATATTAAATTTTATATTGTGACTACACACAAAACTCTTAAATATCTTTTCAGATAATTTTATACAAAAACCATTCTCCTTCTCATATATTAAAATACCACCCTTACTCACATCTATAGTAATAGAATTATCCTTGAAAATAGATATAATATTCATTATTATATCCATATATTTATCACTTTGCTGTGTAACTAAATAAAAATTATGATCTTTTAATCTCTTCCTAAAATTTTGATTCAATAATTTAAACATGTCTCTATTTATTAACATCAAATGATACAAATCTATCACATTTAAATTATCAGATACTATCTTAATTATATCCGTACATAATATCATTATCACTTAATATATAATAATATTTCTTTATATAATTACTCATTTGTTGGAATTTTTGGTGCAAGTGCCAATTTAAGTTTACCTAAATTACCTACCGTGAAATTGATAACAATCGGGAAATTATTTTTCATATATATTTCTATCGTATTACACAAATTTGTACATTTAGTAAATAAAACTAAATGCTTCAAATTATAATAACCTTGGATAATATTAGAAGCTTCATTTGCCTTCACAAAATTTACACCATCTGCAGTTTCACCAATTTTAGTCTCCTGTTTGGCAAAATCACCCCTGCAACTGAAAATTAATTGAGAACCAACACTCTTAATTTCAATTGTATCAGATAAATTACTCATGTCTCTACAAATCTTTTGAAAATCTACTGACGGCATTGTCATAATAGACCCAAATTCTTGAGGTGGAATATCAATATTCTCCTCATTAAGATCCATCAAATTAAGCTCAAATGTTGTTTGACTGTTCTTCTCGCTATTTTCAATCACAATTCCTAAGACATTCATATTGATATCATCAATAAAGAATGTTAATGTATCAGTATTAGTTGCTGTCTTAATCAATTTGAAAAGATTTAACATACTTACACCAACAATCAACTTCTTTTTGCAAACATATTTATCAAATTTATCCGTGTTTAACTTTAAATGAACAAGAATTGTTTTAGATGAATCCATAGCAACTATCTTTAATCCAGTCTCATTGAATTCAATATTAGCATCAGTTAAAATTTCTTTTAAAGCCTCAATTAAAACTTTAATCGCATTTGTTTGAACAGTCTTCAACTCTAATAAATACATTGCGTCTATTTATATTCTAATAAATATCTATAATTCTTTAAGTATGTTATATAAAATCATATAATTTATTCATCGGAATTAGTAATTTCACAGTCTAAAATTGAAAATCTAACAATAGATGAATAATTATCATATAAAATTTTATTAATAAAGTTATAAGCTTCATTTGTTTGTTTAATATCTGATGCACCTGTAATAATAATCTTACCACTCTGGAAAATAGCAATCGTAACTATTTTACAAATATTTTTTTTTCTTAAATTTTTTTCTAATCTACACTTTTCATCACATTTACACAATCCATCTTTGTAAATATTCTTCTCATTCCACATGTAACTTATTTTAACACCCTGATATATAGCCGGATCATATGAAACATAAATTTTATAATTTTTAACTAATAAATTATATAACTTCATTCTATCAATTTTAAAACCAACTATGTAATCAGTATTAATTAATGTAATATTATAATTTATAGCTGCAAAAGTAGAAATATCAGATTTCTTATAAAATACATCGGGATACTTCTTTATTTCAGTAATAAAATTATTTATAGCTTTAATACCATCATCGTCATATAAACATCCTGTCATAGAAATACTACCATTCAAAAAGAATTTAATATTTATATTCTTGTGTTCTTTAAATGGTTTTATTAAAATAGTTACTTGATTATAAAATTTTTTCTTTTTAGAAACATTATTATTATCATTATCATTATCATTAGATTTTTTATTACTATTTTTAGGTTTTTTAACACATCCAACACTTATATCTTTATATTCTAAACCAACAATAGTATCACTCTCATCATTTTCTATAATATCTTTTAAGATATTTGCTGCTTTCTCCATATCTATTTTATTTGTTAATTGACATTTTGCTGATTTAGTAGAAACATGTAATTCACTCGGTTTTTCAATAGATGATACATTTTTTTTTTCATTAACCATTTGTAAAAATTTTAACATATTAATATCCTCTTTACTATAATTCTGATTATCATCTTTTAAAGTTAAACTGTTTAATAAAGAATTTAAATTTTTAACAGACATATTTAAATCTATAACAAAGTATTTAAAGAACTTTATCCTTAAGTACTTTTCATTTTTTTTTAAAATGTTAGTAAAAAAAAGTTTAAAAAAATATTTTTATTAAATAAAGATATGAGTAAAGTAACAGTTATTCTTCCTGTTTATAATAATAAAAATGATGTTCAAAAAGCTATTATGTCTATTATAAATCAAACTTATAAAAATTGGGAATTATTAATTATTAATGATGCCTCAACAGATGGAACGGAAAATATTCTCAAAAAATATAGTGATAATTCCAATATTAAAATTATTAATAATGAAAAAAATATGGGGTGTTATTGGTCTCTAAATCATGGAATCAGTATATCAGATTCACCATATATTACAAGAATTGATTCAGATGATATTTATCATAGAGATAAATTGAGTAAACAAGTGCAATTCTTAGATAATAATCAAAATTATATAGGAATGTTTACAAAATGTAGAATTGGTAATTCAACAATGCCAAAATGTATGGCAACACTTATAATGAGAAGATATATAGTTGATAAAATTGGTTATTATGATAGTGTCAGATTTGCGGCAGATCTGGAATATAAGCGTAGAATGTTTTTATATTTTGGTGAAAGTAAATTTAAGTTGTCAAATGAAATTATGTATTTTATTAAAGTTCGTCCCATCTCATTAAGTAAAAATAGAAAAACTGGTATGCATACTATTCCCAGAGAATTATATAATAAAAATTTCATTGCTTGGCATAAAGAAAATACAAATAGTAAAGAAAATTTGTATATGTCATTCCCTCTTGAAAATAGACCATTCAAAATTCATCCATTATCACAAGTTTAATCACCTTTTTTAACATTTGGTATACATTCACTCTTGAAATATCCAGGATTACAATTATACCCCCCTATATTTTTAACAGCTATCACATCTTCTTTTGGATACTGATTACGACAAGCTTCTAAATGATCATAATAATTATTAGATGATAAACATGTCGTTGCCATATTATACATATCAAAACCATCGTGTGCGTTAGTTGTACATTCTGCAATTGCCATATTATCATTTTTACCACAACAACCTTTTGTTCCTTTCAATATTTCACGATATCCATAATTGTTTCCATATTTTACTTTACACCAATAATTAAAATCTGATGTTACTGGTTTACAATCTGTATATTTCTTATCTTTTGGTAAAATACATTCACATCTTGCATTAAATCTTGCTGTTTTATCGCATATATTCATCATATTATCTTTTTTGTTTTTTATTGGTATAGGACATGGACATTTATTGGGAGTTTGAGCTTTATAAAATGGTCCATAATTTTTTTTACAAATTTCATTAAAATTTGTTCCACGTGGATAACACTTATCCAATTCAAGAACTTCTCTAACATTCATAATACTTTGTCGAACAATACCTTGTTTTTTATATAATTTATTATACATATCATCAATTTCTTTTTTAGATATTTTTTTATAATCTATCTTTTTATCATCTTTTTTATCATTTTTGACTTTATCTCTAATAAGCGATGACATGGAAACACACTTATTTCCGTATTTTGGTAAAATTATACCCCATTCTGTATCTTTTTTATTTTTATCTTTCGTTATTTGACAAGGACCAGGTGAAATAGCTTTCTTATCTTTTAATTCAATTTGTGAAATAGATTTCTTAAGTTCATCCATTTTTTTATCACATTGTTCTTGAGATACAGATAAATTTTTTTTTAAATTTTTAAGTTTTGGATCAACAAATTTTTTTGATGTTCCGTCTGATGAAATACAATTACCACTGCTATCTCTAATACACCATTTACCATCATTTAATTTTGTAATACCTACTGGTGTATAGAATTGTTCAAAACAAGATTTATCTAAAGTAATAGATTTTGGATCAGAACATCCAAAAGATTTAATATTTACCAATAATAAAAGGAATACACAAAGTATAACTATAAATAAAAGAATAGGTATACCTGTTCCAACATTTACAGAACCAAAGTAACCTATAGAAACAGTTGAAATAATAGTATAAAAAATAAGAATAGTAATACCATAAATACGATATAATGGGAAAAATAAAAATATAAAAGCAATAATAATAATAATAAATGATAAAACTATTAAAGAAATAATAACATTATTGGATAAAAAATCCATTACAATATATTATTATTATATATTTTTTAATTATATAATAATAAAATTTATATATATAAATTCATGAATTTTCAGTAGGAGGAAATTCTGGTACACAAATATTCCTTTTAAGTATTTCTATATATTCATCATTATTATTTAAATTATTGTTTATATTATTTATACTTGTATCAAATTCATCTAACTGAATATTTACATCTGACATATTATTGTTTATAATTAAATTATTCATATTTATTTTTTCCATATTATCCATTATTTTTTCCATATTATTCATTATTTCATTATTATTATTCATTATTTCCGTTTTATTATTCATTATTTCATTATTATTATTCATTATTTCATCTTTATTATTAATTATTTCATTTTTATTATTTATTATTTCATTATTATTATTTATTATTTCTTTATTATTATTCATTATTTCCATTTTGTTATCTATGCAACATTTTTCAAGAATATTTATTTTATGTTCTAATTCATTTAATTTTTCTATTATCTTTTCCTGATTTTTATTTAAAATTTTAACATTAAATGATAAACAATTTATAATTTTCTCCATAATTATATTAATGTTATCCTATAATACATAATAATATAATAAATTATATATTTTAAAATAATAGAAATTAAAGAATATATTATATGCATAAATTATAAAAAACAAAATGTCATCCGGAATTCAAAAAATTCAACTTTCCAATTCCGTTTATTTGAAAAGACAAGCATATAACACAACAGAAGAAGATATTGGTATATTCAATAGTTCTGATGATGTCAATAAACTAACTGAATTATTAGGCGATGGTGTTAATGGTATTGTAGGTGCATTTGCTCATCTTTCAGGTGAAATGTCCACTGATTATAACAGTTTAGAAACAGTGATTTCAAATGCCGATGTTTCATTAACCACAAGAGTTAGCACTGAAGAATCACACAGAATTTCTGCCGATACTTCATTAACCACAAGAGTTGGTGTTGAAGAATCACACAGAACTTCTGCTGATACTTCATTAAACACAAGAGTTAGTGCTGAAGAATCACACAGAACTTCTGCTGATACTTCATTATCTGTGAATATCCAGGATCTTGAAGATGCTGTAGATGGTCATGTGGTTGCCCTTGAATCTGCCGATACTTCATTAACCACAAGAGTTGGTGTTGAAGAATCACACAGAACTTCTGCTGATACTTCATTAAACACAAGAGTTAGTGCTGAAGAATCACACAGAACTTCTGCCGATACATCTTTAGAAAGTGTGAATGTCGATTTATCTAATGCGATTGATTCAGAAGAAACAACCAGATCTGCTGCCGATGCTTCATTAACCACAAGAGTTAGTGCTGAAGAATCACACAGAACTTCTGCTGATACTTCATTATCTGTGAATATCCAGGATCTTGAAGATGCTGTAGATGGTCATGTGGTTGCCCTTGAATCTGCCGATGCTTCATTAACCACAAGAGTTAGTGCTGAAGAATCACACAGAACTTCTGCCGATGCTTCATTAACCACAAGTGTTAGCTCCGAAGCAAGCACAAGATTTGCGATAGATAATTCATTAGAAAGTGTGAATGTCGATTTATCTAATGCGATTGATTCAGAAGAAACAACCAGATCTGCTGCCGATGCTTCATTAACCACAAGAGTTAGTGCTGAAGAATCACACAGAACTTCTGCCGATGCTTCATTAACCACAAGTGTTAGCTCCGAAGCAAGCACAAGATTTGTGATAGATAATTCATTAGAAACAAGACTTATCAGTGAGGAAAGCGCAAGAGCATCAGTTGATGCTGTTTTAAATTCAGTCGATGGTACATTAACAGCACTTGTTACAGGTATCAGTGTAGATGAAACCCAGTTAAGTTCTCTTAATGTAGTATTAAGTTTATATGAATCTGCGGATACCCATATAGTTGAAGGTATTGTTGCTAACCAAAGTGCAACTAATACAATTTTAAGTGTGCTTAACGATCTTCTTCCAGAAGCAAGTTTACCAACTTCTATTGATGTACATCCATCATCTTCTTAAATAAAATAAAATAAAATAAAATAGAATAAAAAAATTACATTAAATTAATTTTATATATTATGTTCAATTAAATATATAAAATTCTTATATATATATATATATATATAAATGTCAATCTTAACTTTCAAAAATAATCATATAATAATAAAAAAAAGTTTTGAAAATTATGCTGACAAATATAAATTAAATTTAATAGAAGATGATATTGAATTGCCAGAAATATATGATAAAATTAAAGGAAAACAAGCATTAAAAAAAATACTATTAATAAAAAAACATATTAATAATAATAAAAGAATTATATGGTTAAATAATTCTTTATTTATAACTTCATATTGTGATTTATTATTAAATATTGATACAAAAAAAATAGGATGTTATAATTATGGTGTATTGAATTATGAAAAAGAACCAATTCTTGTTAAAAATTTATTAGGTTTAAATATTAGTAAAAGTAAAATTATTAATACATCTATTCTTGTAATACCTGAATATTTTAAAAAATACTTTACAGATGATTTTATAAATGCAAGATCAACTTATTTTGATTATTCATTTGGTGATACATTATTTTTTAATGATATTATACACAAAAATAATTTAGAATATCATTTTTTAGACTATTCATATAATTCTATGTTAACAACAGAAGATAATCAATATGATGATGATGTTGAGTTATTTAAACAAAAATTAACAACAGAAATAAATAAATGTAATGATAAAGTTAAAGAAACAAATATATTTAATCTAAAAGATATAAATAATATATATATATTAAATAAAGTACTTGTTAATTTAGCAAATTATTATTATACAGATAATGAAATATATACTAATAAAAAATATATAGGACTTACTATAAATAATAAAGTAAATGAAATTTATTCATGTGGTATTAATTTAAATATTTATTTTTGGTATGATTTTATTAAATTATGTGGTTACGAACCAATACTAATATCACATAATATTGATAAACAAGGTATAAAAATGTTTGATAAACATTATAATATTGTTGATGCTAAAAATGCAAGTTCTTATTATTTATTTAATGATTTAACACTATACATAAATATTGGATTATCTATTGTATTTTTAGCGCAATATTTAAAAAATAAAATTAAAATAATAGATATAATGTTAGGTAGTGTATTTTATAATGATATATTAAATTTAGTAGGAAAAGAATGTATAAATACATCTGAAGTATTAATTGATATATTTGATGAAATATGGATTTCTCCTCATTTTGAATTTTCAATTGAATATCTAAAATCAAGATATAAAACTGATAAAATTTATGTTTGTCCCTATTTCTGGGAACCATATAATCTTAAAAATTTTGAACTTTTAGAATTTAATAAAGATGATGTTAAAATTGGTGTTATTGAAAGTAATTTAAACTTTTATAAACATTGTGTAGTTCCAATAATGATTGCAGATAAAAAACACGAATATATAAAAGATATAAAAATTTTTGGATCATTACAATTTAAAGAAAATAGTTTTTTCAAATCATTGGTACTTAATACAGACTTGCATAAAAATCAAAAAATTTCATTTGAAGGACGCTATGCATTTAACTATATTTTTAATAAATTAAGTAATTGTGTTATTTCATTTTCACAAGATTGTGATTTAAATTTTGTTTCATTTGAATGCTTATATTTAGGAATACCGTTAATACATAATTCTGATATGTTAAAAGATTATGGATATTATTATAATAGAATGAATATAGAAGATGCTTCAAATCATCTTGAAAATATTTGTAAAAATTTTGATAAGAATGATTATATTGAAAAAAATAAACCAATATTAAATAAATATTCTATTTATAATGAAGAATATAAATTATGGTTTATAAATAAAGTTAATAATTTATTAGTAGATGTAAAAACAATTTAATAATTAACACTTTGTACATTTATTGCTAAAAAATTAATTATAAAATATACAAGAAAATAAAAATATTATAATAATTAATTATTATAATATATAATATATAATATCAAAAGATATACCTAATATATTATTACATAGTATTTCTTCTATTTTATCATAATTATTGAATGGTAACACATCTGCTTTAAAAACATTGTAATTTGATAAAGGTGTTAAATAGAATATATTTTTAGCATTATTAAATACCCCTTTATCCACTATATGTGATATATAAAAATATTTATATTTATTGTTATTTTTAACACATTTATACTCCGATGGATGAAGAGTTCCTTCTATAAAATAGTCATAAGTTTTTATATTTTCTATTGTAATATCTTGATATTTTTCAGTTATATATTTACAAAATTGATTTTGTAATTCACTATTTTTTTTTGAAAGATTTAAATAGATTTTACATTTATCATTATTATCAATTATTTTAGTATAATTAATAATAATACTCTCTAATATTTCATAATGTCCAGAAAATGAATTGTTTATTAAAAGTATTTTATCCGTCATTATAACTTATATATAAAAATAGTTAAGAAACTAATTGTAAAATAAATAAATTTTTATTTAGTAATTAATTCAAAAATATTATAAGCTATTTTTGATAATTTATATTTTTCTAAATAGTTTTCATACATTTTTCTATTATCCTCCTTTGAGAAATTGTTATTATTTTCTACAATTTTATTAACTACTGAATCAATATTTTTAAACTGAAATTCATTTGGAATAATATTAGATATATAATTAAGACAATTGCCTACATAATATGAGTATACTCCATAACTTAATGCTTCATGTGAACTAACATGAAAACTTTCAACATCTGAACAGATCAAAATATGACCCATTTTATTATAAAAATTTGAAAGATTTGAGTTATATGGCAAAATATTAATATCTGATTGATTTATTATTTTTGTCTTATAATATTCCATTTCAACAGGTTTTTTTCTAACAAAATTAATACTTTTTCCAATAAGATATAAATTATATTTTGAATCGTATTTTTTTAATTCTCTATAAATATTAATTGCTATATCTGGTCTTTTTAATTTTGGAACATATCCAACCATACATATATTAAATTTTGTTTCATCATTATTTAATATTTCTTCATCGATTTTTGGATAATTAATATAATTGTGAATAACACATGTTTTATTAATACTTGCTTTAATTTTAGATTTTACAATATTTTCAATATAAGGATTTATAAAAATTACTTTTGTAATATTTTTCCAATTTGCTTCAAAAATAAATTTTTTCAAAATTTCACATCTATGTAATCTAACAAATAACTTTTGTTTTTTAGGATTTACTATTTTTGATAAAAATACTGTATAATGTAAAAACCATTCAGAGAATATAATATTGTATTCTTTTACAACTCTCTTTAATTTTATTTTCTGTTTTTTATTTAGATTTTTAATTTGATATTTTTTAATCAAATAATTTTTATTATTTTGAAGTAAATCAATAATACTATTTATAAAATGAAAATTGTGACTAACAAATAAAATTTTTGTTCTTGTATCAATATTCCTCTTATTTGTAATAACTTTTTTTACAATAATTTTCTTTACACCTGGTTTTTAATAGGTTTTTTCAATATCGGTTTCTTAATAGGTTTTGCCAATATTGGTTTCTTAACAGGTTTTTTTAATATTGGTTTCTTAACAGGTTTTGTTAATATAGGTTTCTTAATAGGTTTTTTAAATATTGGTTTCTTAATAGGTTTTGCCAATATTGGTTTCTTAATAGGTTTTGTTAATATAGGTTTCTTAATAGGTTTTTTAAATATTGGTTTCTTAATAGGTTTTGTCAATATAGGTTTCTTAATAGGTTTTTTTAATATTGGATTCTTAATAGGATTTTTATTAGAATTTATTATATTTTTTTTAATTAATAATTTATTTTTATTATTCATATATTTAATATATATGAAAAAAATAAATTTTAATAATAATAAAAAAGTTTTACAAAAATCAATATTAAAAAAAATAAATAATAAACCAATCAGAAAACCAGTAAATAAACCAATCAGAAAACCAGTAAATAAACCAATCAGAAAACCAGTAAATAAACCAATCAAAAAACCAGTAAATAAACCAATCAAAAAATTGGCAAATAAACCAATCAGAAAACCAGTAAATAAACCAATCAAAAAATTGGCAAATAAACCAATCAGAAAACCAGTAAATAAACTAATCAGGAAACCAATCAATAAACCAGTAAATAAACCAATCAATAAACCAGTAAATAAACCAATCAGAAAACCAGTAAATAAACTAATCAAAAAATTGGTAAATAAACAAATTAAAAATGGAAACAAGTTTGATATGAGAAATTTAACAACAAATAATACAAGTAAACATCGTAAAACTATAAATAAAGGTATAAATAATTTAGTAAGTGTAATTATACCATCATATAACTGTGAAAAATATATAATAGGTACTATTGAATCAGTTGTTAATCAAACATATAAAAATTGGGAATTAATTATAATTGATGATGCATCTCCTGATAATACCCACGATATAGTTTCAAAATATATTGAGGAAAATAACTTAAATGATAAGATAAAACTTATTAAAAATACTAAAAACAAAGGTTGTTATGTTAGTTTTAATATTGGTATAAGGCAATCAAAAGGGGAATATATTTGTATATTAGGATCTGATGATAAATATCATTTGAATAAATTAAATATACAAACAAATATATTGAATAAAAGCAAAAATTTAGTTGCAACACTCGGATTTTTTAAAAGAGGTACTAAAACTGTAAAAAGAAAAAATATGACATCTTGTACCATCATGTTTAGAAGACAAATTATTAATAAAATAGGATATTTTGATAGCGTAAGATATGGTGCGGATGATGAATTTATGCATAGAATACTCACAGTTTATGGTGTTAATAAAGTAAAAACTGTTAATGAAGTTTTATATAATGCAGTAATTCGCACAGGATCTTTAACCAGAAGTAAAAAGACAGGATTCAAAACAAAAAATAGACAAAATTATTGGAGATCTGTTTTAGAATGGCACAATAGAGATCGTAGAAATTTATATATTAGTTATCCATTAAAGAGAAGACCTTTTCCTGTTCATAAATCTATGATAAATGGTTAATTATTTTAATAATATTATCTGTAGTATTATACTGATATAACAATGAATAATTATTATTAGGATTAAAATTTATAATACTTTCATAAATGTTATTCGTTACTAATATATTTTTACCTTCATCAATAGTTTCTATCCATTCAGTCTCTTCTCTTAATGTTATGCATGGAATTTTTAATTCATATGCTTCTTTTTGTAAACCACCAGAATCAGTAATTAATTTTAAACTAAATTTAAGTAATGTTATCATATCAATATGATTAACAGGGTCAATAATTTTAATATTATTTGGAACAATTAATTTTTGAAGATACTGTTTAATACGTGGATGCATTGGATAAATAATAGTTTTATCCAATTTTTCCAATTCACTAAATATATAATTCAATTTATCAACATTGGTATTATTTTTTCTATGTATAGTCAGTAAATAGTAATTATTTTTTTCAATATTGTACATGTCTAATAATTTATCATTTTTATTAATTAATTCTAACTTATTTCTTAACAATTCAATCATCAAATCTCCAACACAATAAACATTTTTATTAATACCCTCCCTTTTTAAATTATTGATACTATTTTGATTAGGACAAAATAATATATCTGAAATATGATCAACCAGTACACGATTTACTTCTTCAGGCATACATTTATTATAAGATCTCAAACCTGATTCAATATGAATAATTTTAATATCTAATTTATTTGCTGCTAAAGCACCTGCTAATGTGGTGTCACAATCTCCATAAACAATAACATATTTTGGCTCTTCTTTAATAAGAATATCTGATATTTCATTGATCATAAAACCCAATGTGTGGTTCTTACTAATATAGGAAATATCTATATGATATTTAGGTTTAGGTACTTCTTTTAAAAAATATTCTGACATATTTTTATCAAAATGTTGTCCACTATGAACAATAATTTCTTGAATATTGTTTTTAATAAATTCTTTAGATAAAGTCAACATTTTTATAAATTGAGGACGAGTACCAACTACTGTGACGATTTTCATGTATATATATTTATCTATATTTTTTTAAAAATGTTACAATATATCCTGGTATATATTTTTCCATGCTAATATATCCTAATCTTTTATGTTTGTTATATGAAACAAATTTTCTATTTGGTTTTGTATAATTTTTTCTCCTTCTCAATGAAATATTATTTGCACCATCTGTATCTATGCTATATTTCCAATTATTACCATCAATAGATGTATCTGCAAAAATATAATTATTCGCAGTTATCTTATTACGTCTCTTAACAAAATTTCTAATATATGAATCTATACCTTTCTTTATATTTTTTAATGGGAGTGCTTTAATATCTGGTGTACGTAGTGCCATATTAAGATGATTTCCCTTAATAGATCTTTTATTATCAATTTTACCACCATCATAAAATACTTTTTTATTATTTAATAAATTGTAAAATAATCCTCTTAATTGTGTTGAAAAATAACATCTTCTATTTTTAAAATGCTGATAATGAATATACAATCTTTTTGGAGATGAATAACAATCTGCTGCTTGTAAAACATACACTTTTGATGTATTAGACGCTAAAAGAGCGATTGATTTCCATTTTTCAATTAAAAGAATTCTTTTACGAATACCTACATAAACAATCCTTTTACATCCTGGTAGCTGTTCTTGATAAGTTTTGACTAAATCATAAGATAATCCATCTTCTTCAACTATAATTAATTCCCAATTGAAATTAATATTTGTCTGATTTTTTAAAGATTCTAAAGCTAAATAAATAATATTTTTACTATTGTATGCCGGTAAAGCAACTGTTAATTCTATATTTTTATCAGCTTCCCATATAAAGGTTTTATTATCTATTTGTATATTTTTAAAAATATGTTTAATATTATCTATTGTATTAACTGTACTTATCAAGTTTGTATTGATTGATGGATTTAATAATTTGTTTGTATCAGAGTTTTTATTAGTTGAAACTAATTTATTATTTATTATTTTTTTTTTTACTACTCCTCTCTTGGGAATAGGTTTTTTAACAACAGGTTTTTTTAAAACAGGTTTTTTAACAATAGGTTTTTTTAAAACAGGTTTTTTAACAATAGGTTTTTTAACAATTGACATTTTAGGAATTATTCTTTTTTTGATAATAGGTTTTTTAGGAATTATTCTTTTTTTGATAATAGGTTTTTTAATAAGAATTTTTTGATCAAGATTTTTAATACCAACATTATTTGTAGTAAAAAAAGCTTCTTTAGGAATAACTCTATTTTTAATTATTGGTTTTTTTACAATAGATTTTTTAACAACCATTTATAATATATATATAAGAATATATTCTAATATATATTATAAAAAATGACAACTAAAATGTTTGACCCAACAATAGATTATCATAATCATAAAAATGAATATGATTCCGCTATTTCTACAATTTTAAATCATGGAAGATTTATTATGGGTCCCGAAGTTCAACAAGTTGAATCCCAATTAGCAGCTTATTGTGGTGCTAAACATTGTATCACCGTTTCTAATGGTACGGATGCTCTGATGATTGCATTAATGGCACTTGATGTTGGTCCCGGTGATGAAGTCATTACAGTACCATTTACATGGATATCTACTGCGGAAGTTGTTTGTATTTTAGGTGCAACTCCTGTTTTTGTTGATATTGATCATCGTACATATAATATGGATATCTCTAAATTAGAAGATAAAATTACTGATAAAACAAAAGCAATTATTCCTGTTTCTTTATATGGTCAAATGGTTGATTTAGAAGAAATGAATAAGATTGCAACAAAATATAATATTCCTATTATTGAAGATGGTGCACAAAGTTTTGGAGCTAAGCAAAATGATTATATGTCGTGTTCATGTAAACCAAAAATGTGTAAAATTAGTAGCACTTCTTTCTTTCCATCTAAACCATTGGGATGTTTTGGAGATGGTGGTGCTTGTTTCACTAATGACGATGAATTAGCAATTAAATTAAAAGCAATTCGCACACACGGAGGTGTTGAAAGATTTAAACACGAGTATGTTGGTACCAATGGTCGTATGAATACTATTCAAGCGGGAGTATTATTAGTAAAAATGAAATATTTTTCTGATAGTATTAAAAAGAGACAAGAAAATTGCAACATTTATAATAAAATGTTTGAAAATTATGATGAAATAATTACACCATATATTCAAGATAAAAATGAACATGCTTATGGACAATATACTATTCAATTAAGAACTAAAGATATTAGAGATGCATTAAAAGATTATTTAATGGAAAATAATATTGAGAGTGGTATATTTTATCCTATTTCTATTCATACACAAAAAGCATTTGATAAATTTGGATATCAAGTCGGAGATTTTCCAGTTAGCGAAGATGTCTGTAATAAAGTATTAAGTTTACCTTGTTATCCGGGATTAGATAAAGAGAGTATTGAAAAAATTGGTAAAATAGTTATTACATTTACAAAAAAATAATTATAAAAAATGGTTATAAAATTAAAATAAATAATTAAAATATTTATTTATTTTAATGCTAAATGTAAAATTATTTTTTCCGAATTCTTATGAAAATAATATAAAAAAAATACGTAACATAAAAAATAAAAAAATAGCATCTATAATAATTCTTTATAAAGAATCTGATAATGATAGAAATATAAATTTTTTTTTTACTCTTAATTGGATTAATAAATATTTCAAAAATATTTTTGAAGTTATTGTAATTGAACAAGATATCCAACAAAAATTAAAACTTAATAATAATTATAACTTTGTTAATTATCATTTTTTATATAATAATCAAAAATTTAATAGAGGATGGGGCTTTAATTGCGCAATTAAACATTATTGTAATACTGATATTATAGCTTTAATAGATTCTGATTTATTATTACAACAATCTTTTTTTGATTCAATTATGTTAATTTATAAAAAAAAATATGAAATTATCTCACCATATAATAGTATATATTATACAAGTAAAAATCAAAAAAATTCTATTTTAAGTAATATATATTCAACAAATATAAAAAAAGAAAATCAAAAATTTGTAAAAAATATACCATCTATATCTATTAGTGGAGGAATTCTTATTATTAGAAAATCAACGTATTTAGAATTAGGTGGTTTTGAAGAATATAAAGATTATGGATGCGAAGATAATGCATTTGATATAAATATATTAAAATTAAAAAACAAAAAATTATATATTCATAAAGAACAAACTATACATTTATATCATAATAAAAATATTACTAATAATCAAATACTTGATCATTTTAATAAATATTATATAAATAATTTTATTACTACAGATACATTATTATATATGAATAATCATAGAAGAACATATATTGGTAATATTGACTTATATAAAAATGAAAATAATTATATAAATTCTATACCACCATATGATCTTGAATATATATAAAATTATCCAGATGAATAATATTCTAATATTTTTACTTTTTCATCATCTAATGAAATACTATTATTATTAAAATGTATACATGTACCATAATTTTTCTTATTGCATATATATTGTTTAATATTATTACCTCTTGCAAATCTACCAAATATTACATAATCATGATGAGTTGTTTCATCCATAAATGATAAATTATCTATATATTCTTTCTTAATTAAATATGTACTATGCACCACAGGAACTTCAAAAGTTCCAATCATATCCCTACGTAGTATTTTATTATAATTTTTATGAGATTTACAATACCCATTTGGTGTAACATCGTAAAAGAAATTACTATAGTTATCATTTTCTTCTGGAAATGCAATTAACATAGGCGCTATAATTGGTTTATCTTCTTCAATTAAATCATTTAACGTATCTGGATTAATAAAATTATCACAATCTATAGTGAAATAATAATCACAATTATATTCCTTTGTTTTTTGTAAACTCTTGTTTCTAATAAATGATAAAATTTTTAACCTAATATCAGTCCAATTATGTGGATCAGATGAGGTATCAATTAATGTTTTAACATCGCCTCTTTCTATTTCAATATAAGAATATTTTTCTTGATTATTAATAGCCCAGTTTTCAATTATATTATAAGAATTATCAATGTTATTATTACTAACTATATAAATTGTTATCAATTTTTTATTATAATTTAAATTTTCAATACATTTTAAATATCTTTCCAATACATGATCCTTATTTCTAATAAGTATTGTCAATAAAATCTTTTTATCATTATTATCATTATTTATATTTAAAATATTTTGATCAACTCTTTTAATAGAATTATCTATATTTTTTTTAGTAACATTAACACTTTTATTTATCTTTTCTACCATTTCAGTAAGTTCTTCAACTGTATCTACAAATTGTTTGACTTTATTATTTGGTTCAAAAATATTTGTTTCTTCATTTGTTGTTTCTTCATTTGTTGTTTCTTCATTTGTTGTTTCTTCATTTGTTGTTTCTTCATTTGTTGTTTCTTCATTTGTTGTTTCTTCATTTGTTGTTTCTTGGTATTCATTATCTGAATTGTTATTATTGTTGATAGTATTAACTTTTTCAATATTAATATGTATATTTTTTTGATATGTAGTATTATTATTATAATTAAATTTTTCTTTTTCTTTACCAATTAATAATATTTCTTTATTTTCATAATCAAAAATTTTAATTACATCAAATTCATTAAGTGGGTATACACTTTTTGATAATTTTCTGTATTCTCCATTATTAATATCTGAAATATTATTTCCTATATCATAATCATAATCATAAATAGCTAAAATATATTTAGATTTCTGTTGAATTTTTTTTAATAATTTTATTATATTTTCATTATTTAAATATTGTAATACATCTTTTACAATACATAAATCAATATTTGGTAAATTATTATTACTATTTAATATATCAGCATTTATAAATACACGTTTTTTATTACCATATAAATTTTTATTAAAATCAATAACAGAATTAACACAATCTATACCAATATATGTTATATTATCAAATTCAGTATGTTCAAATTCCCAAATACCACATCCAACATCAATAACTGATTTTATATTATTATTTAAAATATATTTTTTTAATAAATCTCTATATTTTTTAGTTTTTTCTTCACTATTATCAATACCTGATGATAATTTATATTTTTGATTAGGGTATACCCAATAATTATTATTATATAATTTATTAAATACTTCTGTAATTTCAATATTTTCAGATATACTTTCTTTTATCTTTTTTAATTTATCTAACTTCTCTTCAGTTTTATACTTAATTTTATCATCCTTAATTTTATCATCCTTAATTTTATCATCCTTAATTTTATCACCCTTAATTTTATCATTTTTCTGTTCCTGATTATCTACTTTATTTTGATCTTGTTCTTGTTTTTGTTTATTTAACATTACTGAACATTTATCAAAATTTTTAAGTAACCTTGATTCATCGTCTTTAGAATACTGTTTATTATCTAAAATTTTTTTTATTAATATTATTGAGTCATCATAATATTCTCCCCAATATGCAGCTAATGCTAATTCATCAAGTAATTTATAATTGTAAACATCTCTTTCAACACAAAACATATCATTTGTTTTTATTTCCTCATCTTGTAAATATTTAAACATATTATATATCATTTTTGACATATCATTTAATCTACAATATCTAATAATTTTATGTATTGGTTCTAATCTTTCTGGTCTATTGTTATAAGCTAATAGTATATCTCCAATAAAATCTTTAAATTTGTCGCCTCTTCTAATTTTACATAATCCAATTTCATATAAGGAATAAAATATTTTTTCTGATTCATCACCAATTTCAGAATATTTTTTATAATATATAATAGCATTCGTATAATCATATAAATCTCTGTAATTTTGTGCAAGATAAAATATGTATTTAAATTTATTATCACTTGTAGGATTATTTATTATTTCACGTTCTAACAATTTAATATTATCATATAATATCTGTTTATTAGATGATCTATAACCATCTATATTATTTTCACAATAAATCTTATCTATAAATCCTGAATTAATAACATTATTATCAGGTGTATCTATTTCTTCATATAATATTCCATTGTAATGCCAAGAATATTTATTAGATAATAAATGAATACGCGCAGTTTCATTTTTTCTATTTTTATTCCATATAAAATAACAATCATATATCAATTCTGGCATTTCAAAATTTTTATCAAAAATAAATACATCATCTGCATCAATTGTTAGTAAATAATCACATTTATTTTTAGCTAATTTAAGTGCTAATGAACGATTATAACCAAAATTTTTCCACTGATGTTGATGTAATTCTCCATTAATATTTAAATTTTCAAAATATCTTTCTACTATTTCTTGTGTTCCATCAGTTGATCCTGTATCACATATAATCCAGTAATCTATAATATTTTTTACAGAATCTAAACATCTTTTAATAATTTTAGATTCATTTTTAACTATCATTACTAAACATATTGTATTTGTATTTGTATTTGTATTTGTATTTGTATTTGTATTTGTATTTGTATTTAAATCATTCATATTCCTATAAAATATATAAAAAGCTTTTTTTTTATATATTTTTACACATATAATCATATATTTATATATTTATATTTTATATATTATAAAATTTATTTACATTTTGATACTATTTTTATCATTTCATTTGATAATTTAACTAATCCTTGTTTTTTTATATCATAATTATTTAACATTTCTACTAATTTTTTTTTACATTTAACACATGGACATAAATGACAATAATTTACTAAAATATTTGACCCATGATAAAATATTATTGAATTAATACCACCTGAAACATAGTTTTTAACTAATTTTATAAATTTTATCATCTTATTATGATTTATTTTTAAATTTCCATCTGTATTGTAATATATTTTTTCAGCCCTATTTAATGTTATTATCTTTTTACCTAATCTTTTATTAACTATATTATGTAAATTATTTAACCACACAATTATAGATTTGCGATCTATTATATTATCATTTGGACTTGATTTAATAAAAGATCTCTTCAAATGCTCCTTACATGTTAAACATGGAATCATATATGGAATACTTTTAAACATGACTTTATATTTTTCTTGATCTAAATCATTATATGTATATGATAAAATATGAAAATTATACCAAACATAAGGTCCCCAAATTTTAGGATCCATCTAATAATATATTATCAATATATTATTTTTAATTATTTAACGGAGTAATATTTCCATACTCATCTATTGTCTTTACTCTTTTAGCAGGAGAACCAACCATCACAGAATATGGTTCTACATCTTTTGTTACTACTGCTCCTGCACCTATTAAACTATGTTTTCCAATTTTAATACCACATACAATAGTAGCATTTGCACCAATACTAACACCTTCTTCAATATAAGTTTTTATATACTTACCATTCTTTGAGTATTTCGCTCTTGGATTTTTATCATTTGTAAAAACACATGATGGACCAAAAAATACATTATCTTCAGCTGTAACACCCGCATAAATACTAACATTATTTTGAACTCTACAATTATTACCTAATTTTACACCCTTTGCAACAAAAACATTTTGACCAAAACTACAATTTTCACCTATCTCACTCTCCATGATATTGCAAAAATGCCAAATTTTAGTATTTTTACCTATAATAGCTTTACTATCCAGATATGATGATGGATGCAAATAGTACTTACTACTGTTTAAGACCACACTATTACCATTACTTAATAGACTTTTCTGCGCAGATTCTAAAACACTCAAAACTCTCATACCCTCATTACCATCAGTTGGTGGTTCTTGTCTCTCTTGACAACATCTAATAAATTCACCACACTCTATATAAAGCGGACTGTTAGTATTATCATATTTGATTACATTACCATCTTGCTTATTAACAAGTGGTTGTCCTTGATTCCATTGCATATAATTGGGATAATATCTAATTTTATCTTTAATTGTATCATCAAAAGTTATCATACCATTAGTTCCAACAATTGTTAATAGTTGTTCTTTGAATGGATTCAACCAATTGACATTAATTTGCACATAACAATTGTCATATTCGAGAACAGTTGATGTGATATCATGAATATTTTTGGAGATAAATGATTGACCAGTGCATCTCACACTCTTAGGTAATCTGTTACCCATCAATCTAAGAATTACGGAGATATCGTGTGGTGCAAAACTCCACAAAACATTTTCTTCTTTACGAATTTTACCTAAATTAAATCTATTACTAACAATATAACGAATATCACCAATATAGTTTTGTTCTATCATTTGATAAATTTTTTTAATACACGAATGATACTGTAATAAATGTCCAACCATTAAAATCTTACCACTTTCTTTAGCAATTTTAATCAACTCTTCACAATGGTCTAATGAAAGTGCTAATGGTTTTTCAACATAAACATCTTTATCGTGTAAAAGAGCATCTTTACAAAATTTATAATGTAATTCTGCAGGTAATGAAACACAAACAGCAGTTATTTCTGGATTATCTAAAACTGATTTCCAATCATTGGTGATATTTAATTGAGGATATAATTCTTTATTTTCTTTTAAAATTTCTTGATCTAAATCACAAATAGTGTGTAAAGCACCGTGATTATTAAACTCTCTAATTAAGTTTTTCCCCCAATAACCCGCACCAACTAATCCAATAAATTTCATTTTATAATAATATAGTTATATTATATTTTTAAGTATTATATAAATTATTCTTCCATAAATTGATGATTTATATATATTAAATCACAATAGACAGAATAATCAATTAATACAATATTATTAAGATAATCTTTGGAATATTTTAAATAATTTTGATAATATGATGGATTATCTTCAGTTGAAAATCTCTTTTCTAAACACTTTTCAGTACCAAATTTAATACATAATTTTCTTCTTGATACATTAAAATTTTCTTTTAAATTATCTAATCTAAATAATCCAACCAATTCTTTGAAAATAACTTTATCATATTCACTATGTAATTGACTAAATAATTTTGTTAAACAATCATAAAGTTTATATGTATACCCATGTTTAATATATTTTACATCATTAATTTCTAAAATAATAATATAAATTATATTTGTAAAGTCAAATAATTTATGCTCTTTCTTAATTTCAGAAATTATTTTCATGTTATTCCTATACTCATCCTCTATAATTTCATCCTCATTTTCATATTCTGAATCTTCAGAAGAAGATTCATCCGTAAACTCATCGTCAGTTATATCATAATAAATCCCATTTTTATCAATTTTTGGTTGTTCATTATCTATTTTTTGAAAATTATCACTCATACTTAAAAATAAAGTATCCGCTAAATCTTTAATTTGAGTAATATCAAAATTATATGATGGTTGTAAAATATTATCACCTGTTATCTCTTTAAGTTTTTGAGTATCTACTACAAAAGTTGAGCAATTAATTTTACAATACGCTAAATTATCTTCAGAATTAGGACAAATTACAGTATATTGCATTTTAATATATCTTAATTGAATAATAATTTTTAATTAATATTCAATTTTTTTATAAATAAAGTATTCTCTACTCAAACTCTTGTAAAATATTATCGCTTTGCATATATAACAATTTATATAAATCTCTTACTTCTTCTGGTAATATATGTTCGTTTTTCAAATTTTCTACTATCACCTTCAACTGTTTACCTAACCACCAACCATTGTTACATGATATATTGTAAACTTTAGATTTAGATAAATAATCTACATCGTCCTCTGCATAATATATTTTATTATCTTTAAATTCTGTTTGAATAGTGTCTAAATACTGACTTTTAGTGTATGTATCTTCTCTACTATTACCACAATCTGGTTGAATATCCAAGTGTTTAAAAAGGCTTAAAATATCATATTTTCTACCATTGCTATTGTAAATTATCATAAAATTGTTTTTTCTTAATAGAAGTAACATTTTTTTAATCAATTCAACTTCTTCCATTTTTTGATAGTCTTTAGAATATAAATTCCAACCTTTGTAAAACATACATTGTTTATCATATCCACCTCTATGAGGAGTTAACGTACCATCTACATCTAATATTATGATAGATGTAGATATAGATATATTTAAACTTTTTCTATCTATATAATTCATTATATAATATAATATATATATTATGCTTTATATATATTCAATTTTTTATATATTCAAAAGTTTAATTTTTATACCAATCCTTAAAATCTATTTTTTTACCACCTTTATAATTATATGCAAAACCTTCTTCTAAAAGTATACTATTATAAGATCTTTCCATTTTTTTATCAGAGTATAAATTAGCCAATAAACGACCATATTTATCAAATCCTAAACACTCTATATAAACTAATTTATCATCTATTAAATTAATTAACTTATTTTTTGCTAATTTTGCTACATGTACTTCATCAGCGTTTTTAGATCTTAATTCCGCTGTATCTATATCTGCTAATCTAACACGAAATTTATATGGTTTTTTATGATAATAAAAAACAAATGTCGCTGTATCACCATCATATACCTTTACACATTTTGCCGATGTTTTATAGCCATTTAAGCTAAAAAAAGGTACATCTTTATATTCAACTTTCTGGAGAAAAGCTTTTCTTTTACGTTTAGTTAAAAAATTTCTTGGCATTTAAATAATATTGTATACATATCTTTTAAGTATTATAAAAAAGTTTTGATTTTTTACTGCAAAGATATTGCAATTTCGCGATCAGTTTCTTCACGATGTAGTTCCAAATCTTGGATTAATCGGGGAATCAACTCAGCTCTTTGACCAAGTGGCATTTGTGTAAGAAATTCTCTCATCTCCTGAACAAATTTATCTTGATCAATGGTTGGTTCAATAGATCCATCTGCAGAATCATCAATTCTGATGTTTGCAATTCCATTTACAGATTGACTAATTTGATCTCTTTCAAAGCATTCGTGACAAGAATCTTTTCTATATTCATACATCGTCACATCACCAATTCTACTTTGACAAGAGTAACAAATAGGGAAAAAACATTCGCAAGCAGTGCATTCTCCTCTCTCATTAAGAGAATTCAATTCATTTTGGTGCCAGCATGAAGGACATTTGTCATTCGGTGCAGAATGGCTATTATCTTGACAGCAGTTAAGTATTGAGTTTTGTTTGCCATCCTCTACACACATAATGCATAAGGGAAATTCTTGATCCGTTGTAGAATTACTATTATACCTGGTGCGAGGAGGTGTTAATAATTGTTGTCCATTAGTTAAAGACATGATAAATTGAGAATATTTATATTATAAAAATATTTTCATTTTTTTTTAATTTTAATGACTTTGTATAAATAACCTTCTTAATTAAAATTACTAATATAAAATATAAAGGTGATTATCACCGTTGCACAAATTTATACAAAACGTTTGATTAAAAAAATATAAATATTACAAGATATATATGTTTGGTCAAACTAAAAATATTAATGTTATAAAAACAATAAATTATTTAAAAATAATTAATAAAAATGATACAGATAAGTCAGGGATTAAATTTGATATTAATTTAAAAAAACAGACGAGTTATATATTTGTTTTAAATGGTTATAAAAACTGCAAGAGTAACATTGAAATATTGATTGTAGATTCTAATTATAAAAATTTAACAATTAATACTAACAAATTGACAAATAAAAGTAAAGATCATATTATAAAATTTAATACAATGGATAATGAAAATGTTATTATTGGGTTTATGTTTATTAATTCTAAAAAAGGAGACTCATTTACTATTAATAATATTAAATTAATGGATATATATCATAATATAGTCTTTGAGAAGATATATAATAATTCAAATAATCCAAATAATCTAAATAATCTAAATAATCTAAATAATCTAAATAATAGAGAGAATATTGTTTTAATTATTGCTGATATTTCTTATATGAAAAAAAATTTAGCTGAATCCAGATATAAGTATTTAAATTATTTAGCTGATAATAATGATAATGTAATTATTGTTGGAACTGGTATGAATTTTTTCAAACCAGGTATAAATATTCACAAATTAGTAAATATATTAGGTATTAAACCAAATCTTATCATTCATGGTAATAATTTTTTAAAATCTAATCTACTTGTTTCTGGATTAAATACATATCCATGCAAAAAAATACTTATTATCGAAGATATGCATGCTACAGATTTAATCAATAAAGTTACAAGATCAAATAGTATTAATTATATTTTTTATCATTGTGATTGCAATCAACTTGATCAATTAAAATTATTAAATAGACATGTTAGATTTATAAATTATCCGCATTATGTTGATACAAATATTTATAAAAATTATGGTGAAAATAAAGTTTACGATATAATTTTATATGGATGTATCAATAAATCCGTTTATCCATTCAGATATAGATTATTTAATTTAATTAGATCTTGTAAAAAATTTCGCATTTGTTATATACCATTTCCTGGATATAATGTTCCAAACCGAAAAGCAATTACAAGTGGTGAAAAATTAGCTAAATTAATAAATAAATCTTATATTGGAATATCAACTTGTTCAAATTTTGACTACTTTTTGAAAAAATATATAGAAATACCTGCATCATATTGTATGGTTGCAGGTAATATTCCTACCAGATATAGAAATATTCTATCAGATAAAATTATAGAATTAAGACCTACTATGAGTGATACTGAAATTATTACAAGATTGCAAAGTGCATTAAGTGATAAAGATAAATTATTAGAAAAGATAGCTTATTCATATGAATTTTTCACTAATAATTTTAGTTATGAAAAAGGTAATGAAACTTTCAATCAAATTGTGGATGCAATTGACAAAATTAATACCTTACAAATCACCTCTTAAAGAATGCTTATTAATAATTTTAATATCCATATCATCTAATCTACTTGGTGTTCCAGATCGCTTAATCTTTGGAATACCCTTCATAATATCTATAGAATCAACCGTGAAAGTGTTGGGTTTAGGTAAATAGGTCTTTTGTAAAATTGTTTTACCATCTTTGTCTTCCTTTAAAACTTCCTTGACATCACTTGCTTCTATTCTTAATAAACTAACATGTGGGTAGAAATCGGATGTATCACCTGTTATTTCATCTACATATGATCTTAAATATGGAACTATTACTTTAGATAAATTATCACACTCATACAAAACAGATACACTTTTTTTAGTTGTTTTTAAACCGGTAATACCATAATTGGTATAAGTACAAGTTTGTGGTCCAAATTTATCGGTAATAGCTTCTAAAACATTGCTTAATTTATTTTGCAATTCAAGAAAAGTTGGTTCATCCATATATCCGAGATATGCAAATTTTGTATTAAAGTTAAAAACTTTACCAACGGATGGTACGCCACCTCTGGCAATAAATGATTGTGCGCTATTTAATTTTTTTGAGTCTTCTGGATTTAAATTTTTTCCTATAAAGTAGTGATTCATATATAATATAGATATATAATATTTAAGCTTTTTTATGAAAAAAGCTTTACCAAAAAAAACTTTTTAGGAAAAAGTTTGACCAAAAAAAACTTTTTACACCTTTGAACATTTAAAACGCCGGTGTAATAAAATGAATATTTATAAAATGTAAATTACATCCTTGCCAACCTGCTCTTTTAGCATTCTTACTTAGTGGTTTTCTTGGAATAACATTATCACAAGTAATATCGTCGGATTTTATATGAATTATATCTAATATATTATAATTAACCTTTTTGTATAAAATTATTATATAATCTATTTGATCTTCAATGCTTTTTAATGTAGTGTTATATTCTGCTCCAATGGTTTTAACTTCACCATATTTTTTTATATTATTATATAACTTTTCGGTAGTATTTTTACACTTAATTTGATATTTTTTTCCACAATTTTTACATATTTGATCTTTGGATTTTGCATTTATATTACACTCTAACCAATTCATTTCATTACATTTTATACATTGAATTTTTTCACAAGAATATATTTCAGCTGCTCTACCTATAATTCTTGAATTACTTTTCCATAAAGGGTTTTGTTGTTTTACTTTATCGATTTGTGGCTGCAACGACATTATAATTGGTGTAATGAATAATTATACCAATTATAATAAATCAATTTTTTATAATATCGGCGTTTTAAATGTTCAAAGGTGTAAGAAAAAGTTTGACCAAAAATAAACTTTTACCAAAAAAAACTTTTTAGGAAAAAGTTTGACCAAAAATAAACTTTTAAGCTTTTAAGATTTCTTATGAAAAAAGATTGCTTAATCGAAGTTAATAGTAAAATCGTAATCATCTAAACTGATATTTGTATTTTTTAAATTATAAACGAGATATTTTTTGCGATTGGAATATTTTTCTCTTGATTCTACTTTATAATTAATAACTCTTAAAAATTGTCGTAGTACTGTTATACTTTTTTTTTCTGTTAAATCTTCCATATATTTTTTAAATTTACAATTTAAGTAATATACTGCAATTTCTAATTTTAAATCATTCAATTTATCAATAACTTTACGATTTTCTAAATCTTTAATAGTAAATTTATAATTTATATCAAAATCTTTAATACCATATAATTGTGCTATTTTATCTATAAACTCTTTATTAGGTAATACTTTAAATAATTGAAAATGGACATTTCCCATTAATATATAATATCAATAGAAAATTTTTATATTTATATTGATTTCATAGCCATTAAAGATCCTCTTTTTGCTAATTTATCAGCCATTTGATTTCCATACCAATTTTTATATTCTATGGATTTTTTATTTTTTGAAATTTCAGATTTATCTCTATGAGATTTTATAAATTTGAAATCTATAATAAGAAAATCCTTATATAAATTTATTAAATGATCTAAACAAAATAAAAGATCTTTATTTAGAACATCTTTTCCATTTGCTGTTTTCCATTTATTTTTTTTCCATTTAATTATCCAGATAGTTATAGATTTAATCACATATTGAGAATCA
>Ga0233411_10000034_pt1 | contig 48910 bp, 58 predicted proteins | sample Na_anoxic_2_MG_FD_179799 | JGI IMG/M metagenome (GOLD analysis project Ga0233411, IMG submission 179799) | Seawater microbial communities from Saanich Inlet, British Columbia, Canada - Na_anoxic_2_MG | ecosystem: Environmental > Aquatic > Marine > Inlet | place: Canada: British Columbia...
ACTGCCAATGATTGTTCCAGTACCGCTTTAGGTAAGCCCTCTCAGTATCTGTAAAAGTAAGCCCTAACCCTCTTGGGTCAAAACTTGGCATCTTTAACGTAGCAATACTGATGCCATTGTCAATAACCTTGTTACGTATCTTTATGAAAGCTGTATTTGTTGTTAGTCCCATTATTGATCTTTCTCAGTTACGCATACAATCCGTTCAATTTTAATAAATTCAATACCCATAAAACATACCATAGAAATTATATAAATCAGTAACAAAGAAGTTACATTTTAACCTCAATACAGATAAGGACTTAGATGCTCCCTATGCGTCCGCTGAATGGACTTTCTCCGAGAAACCGGCGATTAGCCGCAGATAATGAGTTTTTGCTCTCAGCGGCTTCCTGCGAGCCATACGACCATAAAAAAAGGGACTGCACCAGCGTTAGCCAGTACAGCCCCATTTGAAAGGAACAACAAGTATTTTGATTAAGTAATATTAAAACTACTGTTAATACAATCAAGTAAAGCGAGCATCTCTTCACAGTCAAGGCAGAATCGAGATGAATTCTCAAGTCTGCAAAGTTTCATCCGGTAATATGTCCAGCCTCTGGACCGCATTAACCCTGAAACCTTTTCCATAGAAAGTCCACTTTGGTATCTTGCCCGGCGTAGATCGCGACCATAGATACAAAGCTTATCTTCCCGTTGGACTGAAATAGATGACCGCTTTGGCATAAATTAAACTTTCTTTTTCAGAACGCACCGGGCGGTGGCTTGGGCGTTTAGTAGTTCTTGTTCAGTCATTTTGCTCTCCATATTTTCCATCGTTTACGGGTGTAGTATTTACAATCGCATATATTTATCGACCCACCTTTTAGCCATTCAACTATACAAGAATAGCCATTTGGGCCGTCATAGAACCGGCAATCCTTACATCTTCGCTGTTTGGGCTTGCATGGCCTACACGCCTCTATAATATTAATCAGTTCGATACTCATATCACTCACCCCCATCACGCTCGCCGGAGGGTTCCTTATTCCTCTTGCTTTCTAAGCTAACAGGCACAGTGCCTATAATAGTTTTAAATTTAAGATTGTCATTCCGTGTCTTACTAGTACCGCTTCCGATCTGTACGTAATTTGGCTCAACAATAATATCAATGTCATTAGCGTCAACTGTTTTAAACAGACTTAATACAAATACCTGGTCGGTCCAGAACACCATACATCCCGAAAGAAAAAATATAGATGCTCCAAGAAGTATGACAAGTATTACAACAATCCAAGTTTCTTTGAATGTATCATTCATTTTATGCCTTTCTTATTTGAAATATTCCTGTATGAGTTTATGGCCATTGTCTGGCCGGAATGTGTCAGGGTGTTTATCAGTCAGGTCTGGAAACGCTTGCAAAACTGACATTATTCTACTCTCTGTGCACCAGACAAGCTTGTCGCTTGAACCAAGAATCCTACGATGTGATATATTACAGAGAACAACGCCAAGTCTGTCGTACTTCTTAGCGTTGTGGCCCCAATAGCAACGTCTTGGTTTCCATCTATATTGCCCACTTGCTCTCTTGTTTGCCCAATTTGGATAATCAGCCATTTTACAGTCAAAGTCAAACATCAAATCCTCTTGTTCTTTAGTACAAGGGATTCTAATTGTCTTCCATCGCTTTGGATGCTTAGTGTAATCGATCATCTTAAACCGCTGGCAACCGCAGCCATCAGCTAATGTAGCAGACGCAGAAACATTACTATATCGCGGACTATACTGAGTTTCGGTATGCGTCTCCTGTGACCTAAGCTGTATTGCTCTGTCAGTCCATGTTTTTTTGTATGTTGGATCTCCGTCTGGGTCGAAGGTTCTCCACAATATATAACTGCCATTCATTTCATTTCCTTTCTTGCTTTAATTATAAGGTGGTCAAACATAAAATCTGTAAACTTCCCTGAGTTGATCCAGAGCCTTGCATCCTTCATTGGGCATACAACAACGCATGACCTTGTTCCAAGCCGCTGACGAAGCTTATAGGCACTTTCCTGACCAGGGAAAAAGATTGTTCCATCCTGTCTTTTCTTAGGAGTGTCGTTATCTGCAAGAATCACAGTCTCCTGGTTTCTGGTGAGCTGAATCAGACAAGGAATGCCAGCCGTAGTGTTTGGCCTGCCAACCGCATTGTAACCCTTGCTAAGCATTGCTGCGGTATCAGACTCGCCTTCAAGAATGATTGCCCTGCAGAAGCGATTAAAGAACTTTGGAACATACAAGCCAAGACGAGAGCCAGTCGCACACCATTTCTTGCCTTCAAGATTTCTTCGCTTAATACCGATCAGCTCAAGTCCATCGTCATACATCGGGAAATCCCAAGCTTGAGCAGACTTGCCGACACCGAGATTCTTTAGACTGTCAAGTGAAACTTTAAGTTTCTCGGCTAACGGCAGCAAAGCTTTGTCACTGAAATCAAGATTCTGGTATATCTTCTGGATAGCCAGTTTATTATGAGGATTCCTTAGGGTCTTAACAACCTGCTTAGGCGGGCTGAACTTCTGGCCATCAAGGCTATGCTCCCATCCAGCAGCACCTTTCTTACGGTTTGATTCTGTACGTTGGCATATTGCAAATTTGCCGCAATCAGAAACTAAGCACCAGTCCGGTTTCTTACATACCGGGCACGGCATCTGCCTTGATACTCTGTTGTAATGAAGCCCTTGAGTCATGTCGTATATCTCCTAAGCCAGCTTTGTTTAATGTATGATCGATTAGTTCTGCGTGAGCAATGAGTTCAGCTTCGTTATTACTTCTGAAGTCAAGGTCAACACCAGCTTCTTTTAAAGCCCGGAATCGTTTTCGATACGACCATAGCTTCTTTGCGACAGTATGTCTATTTATTTTGCCATAGCTGGTTTCCTTGTCTTTCTTTCGAAGTTTTGGTTTTCCCTGGCCTTTAGTAGATACATACCTTGACCGGTCCTTCGCCTTTATACAATCCTTGCAGACCGAAGCTTTACCGAATCTGCCTCTAGCTGAGTTATGAAACTCCTTTAATAATTTTTTCTCTTTGCATTTTCTGCATCTCTTTTCGATTTGTTTTCTATACATTGAGTTTTCTCCTTCCATACTCAGCTATAAGAAGTGCATCGATTATCCCGTCATGCTCAGAAGTGCATCGTGGAGTTCTTAGTAATGATTCGTTCGGGAACAATCTCTTAACCGCCATAAGACTCATTTTCTTTGGGTCCTTGCGAGGTTTGCCCATCTTGCCAGCATTCTTGCCGGTTACGATCTTTACTGCAGGTTTATACTGCTGTGGTATTCCCTGATGCATTTCCTTCTGCCAGTCCTTTGGTGAAACTAAAGTCATTGGGTGCATGAACGCAGCACACAAAGCCTTAACTCCTTCAAAGCACCCTCCGAATGAGAAGGTTGCCTTTGCCGAAGAGTTATGCATTGCGTGGACATGCTCAAGGAATACGTGTCTAATATTATGGAATGGTTTAAGCATTTCTGCGAATTCACTCCAATCAATTTCAGTGCCAACCAAAGGCGTTACGTTTTTCATGAGTATCTTTCCTTGTTGAGAGATACCAATTATCGCACCATTCTTACCGGGGTCAATTCCAATTATCATACATTACCTCATTTCTTTGTTATTGGCCCACACTCTGTCATGAGCAAGCCTTCGATTGAAAAGTTAAGTGCGTCTGCTACTCCCTGTCCATCGCCATTGCGAGCCTTAAGGCAGTGTAGCGTGCGGTTGTAGGTCGTTGAGTCTGGACCGGCAATAGTCTGCACCATTCCTGTGATATCTCCGTGAGCCTCAAGCCAGAGGATCGTATGGCTAAACCGGGAATATGCAGCTGACCCTGCAAGAGCTTCCATGTTTGGCTTTGACGACAATCCGTTCTTTGGGTGAGTAACCAGTATGATAGAGACTCCGTACTTCGTAGCAATCTCTTCCATATGGTTGATGAAATTAGCTTCTGCTGTCCATCCCTGAGATGCACCGTTTGGAATCTTTGTTACCGGGTCAATGACAATAACACGTTTGCCTTCTTCGCATCTTTCGATAACCCATTCTACTGTAGTGTCGAGGTTGAATTTCTTTTTGTTCGGAAGATGGATTGTCTGAGCAAATTCGTCAATGAAGTCCTGATTGTCATTAAGCAAGGTCTTTGTTTCCTCCGGGTTGGCTTCAATCCATTCGATCTCTGTAAGCCCGGTTGTCAAAGTCGCCTGTGCCAAAGCTCGCATCATATGATGTTCCATATCGCCTTCAATAGCAAGGATACATGCCGGTACATTGCTGTCGTGCCAATGGTTTAGCTGTTGCAATAAGAACAAGCTCTTGCATGACCCCGGAGCACCGCAGAACAATGTTACCGTTCCTGGGTACAGTGCCTTGGTGATCTTCGTAAGGGCTTTAAACGAGAATGAAATTTCGACGTACTTTCCATCTTTGATCAGATTTACTCGTTTATTAAGAAGCTCGGTTGCTGTTGGAGGTGCAGTAATCGATTCTTGAACCCCAATTACACATCCCGCTGCATGTCCGGCTAATGATAAATCGGCATTGCAATTTTCGCATATACCTTCTGTATTTTGTAATGCGTTTTGATTATTTTCTAATCCCAAAACGACCTCGCTTTCTCTTGTGAAACTGGTTTAGTACCAACTTCTTCTTCTGGTTCTGGTTCAACATCCGCGGCGTCAAACTCCGGATGTTCTTCTTCCCAGCACATGTTTGTAATCCATGTCTGAAGGTTCTTCCATGACGGCACGAATATTCCTTGCTGTTGCTCCCATGCCCTTGCTCGTATCTGATAGTCTACGGCAGGGATAAGAAGTGGTATGATCTCATGACAAGCATACGGAGAACCGACAAGCTTCTTTGGTTTTGTCTGCCTTGCAACAAAGTTATTCCAGTCTGGGGTCTTAGCAGTCTTGCCCGGATAGATTTTCCGGAACTTTTCCCATTCTGGCCTGATTGCTTCTAATTGTTCTGGCGTTGATTTCATTGCTTCCCTTTCAATAAATCATAAAATTTGTCTGTTAATCTAAACCACTTACACCGACATTCGGGACAAGAATGGTTAAACTTTGTTGTCTCAATCCATCCGTCTTCGTCAAGCTCAGCTAATGACCTGGCAACAATACCGCTTGCTAAAGATGTGAGCTTATACAGGCATACCTGTTCTGATAGTGGAATCCATGAGGTTGTTACTGGTGATACTTTCTTAATCTTTACTGTATAATCAAACAACAGTTGAAGAACCATAGTCTTTGGCCCTCCCATTTGAGTGATTGCTGGCACTTCTTTAAGATCTATCATGCTTGGTACTCCCAAAAAAGAAAAATGCCAGCAGGGTTGGATGACTCCCAGAGCATCCTTGCGGATAATCGGAAGCCCCTGCATGGCATTTTTTAATCTTCGGTCTATTGTCTGGTAAGTCATCCAAATTAGAAAATACCCGAAAATTAAGATTTGTCAAGAATTATTTATCAAACGGTGTTGGTTTTGGCGGTTTGTCCTTCTTTTCAAACATCTCATTATATTCATTGAAGTAAATCTGTTCAGCTGCGTTTATCAAGTCCCAGTACTCATATCCAGACAATGCTTCAGTACTAACATGATGCACCACATGAAGCTGTCCGAATACTGCTATCATTATGACCTCTTTGGCCTTTTCGATATTATAATACGGGATTTTACCTTCATTTGACGGTCCTGAGTTAAGTTCATTAAGCTTCACCTTGAACGCTTCGCAGACTACTCCGTGGAAGTAATTACGCATTGGAGTCTTTGGCCAGTCCACTATCTCTGTGAATGTCACCTGGACACGCTTAAGATTTTCTTTCTTGATCCATTCGAGAAGTTCGCTAAAGTCGAGGTTTTTGTATATATCCGACCTTACTTTGCTTTCGGGGTTGCACCGGACGTAGTACGTCTTTTCCCGTGGTTTTACCTTTTCTTCGCTCATTGTTATCCTTTCTGCACTTATGATTGTCGGCTTGGTATTGCGTTAGAAACCAATCTTTGCATTTATAGCATTGAAACATCAGTTAAGGCATGCATCCAGCATTTCTCTTCAGATACATCTGTCTTTTTAATTTCTACTAGTTTAATATTCATTGATTCCCTTTCAAACTGAAGCCATAGAAGCCTCCTGAGAGCAATTACCCCCAAGAGGCCACTATTTACCCGATTAACTAACTAAACGCTTGTATGGCGTTCCTTATCGGCCTGCAGACATCATAAGGTCTACCCACCTGGCCACATCTTCAGCGGTCTTGCATTCAAGCTGGTTTGACTGGATTCCAGCACATATTACCGCACAGTAGCACTTACCATTAGCGATCTTGTCCCAGTCTGGTTGTTCCTGAGAAGGAGGCGAATATCTACCGCCCTGCTGTTGCTGTTGCTGGCCTCCACCCTGTTGTTGTGGATTGACCTTCTTGAAACTAGTGCCATGCTGATTTGTTGTAGAATTAACAATTATATCAGCACCTATTGCCAATGGATAAACATTCTTCACAGACCCGATCTGGCCGGTCTGAATATTGCCTGTTCCGTCGTCAATAGACATCTGGAATGTGAAAATTGTCTTCCCACTTCCTGCTGTGTAGTTTCCGTCTGGTACGATGTTTGTAATTTTTCCTGCGAGCTGCATACTTATCCTGCTTTCTGTGCTGTATTGCACGCCTTAATAAATAATACCATCTCAACCACCAATTGATTAAGTTCCCGGCATTCTTGTAGAAGCTCACCATGAGCCTCTTTTGTTACTTCACTTCGTCTATGTAACTCTGCAAGCTGGTTACTTGCATCTTCAAGCACTCCTTTTGCGTACTTGACTTTCTTGATTATTGCTTTCTGTTTAGGAAGTGCCATTACAGCTTCTTTGACATAAGAATCGATTGCTGTGGCTCATTGTATCCTTGCTCTATAGCATACGGGCAGAAATTCTTTGGCCGGCAGAAACTCTTGCATCGAATGTCATTGTTCCATCGATTCTCTGGGCCGCAGATTTCGTTCGGATTATCAATATGAATCTTAATACGATCCTTGATAAATTGTTCGATTTTCTCTGCAGGCATAACTGGAACATCTTTGTAATAAACAGGAGACTCCGGAAACTCTCTTCTTATAGCTGCACGTTGAGCAGATTTATTACGTGATATGATCTCGCACTTAGCCTGCATTTTTGCCGTCATAGTTGGAAAGAAAGCCTGAGCCGCCTCGTAAGTATCAAACGTCTTAGTTGCTTTCTTGTTTCCCTCACCCCAGATAGCGAAATCGTCCTGTGCACGTTCCAGTGCTTTTTGAAGATCCCCTGAAGTCCAGTCTTTTATGAAGTAACGTATCCGAAGTTTGAAATTAGCACCTGGGAAAGTTTCTTCAAGCATGTGCTTGTAGATATTCAGTTGCATATTATATTCAGGTTTATCGAATCCTAGGTTTCTTAGCAGGCAGGTCTTGTTATCGGTTACGAGAATATCTTCATCGCCATCAAACTCGGTTTCGTCGATCGTGCCGTTAAGCTGATACTTAACTCCGTCAACTTCGAATATCTTATTGACTGGAAATTCGTGTATTTTGTCACCTGTATCCGGCCCTTCGCAAAGTTCGTGAAGCACAGTGCCGAATATCATTGCCATAAAGTCCGTAGCGTCTACTATGATTTCTTCGTCATACTTTTCTTGCAATGTATGTGGCAATGGAGGTCCGATCAGTTGAGTTGTTCTGAACTGCTTGAATTCACTTTTTCCATACGGATCTGAATCAAGGTCATCTTTTATTCTGTTAAAAATTGCTTTTGGTAAATCATGTTTGTTTGTTAACTGCATTGTTTGCCTTTCTTACATATCATAAGTACATGCTGTTGGTTTTATTCCTAAAATCTGGAAGACGAGTAATGCTCTTGCTACGTTATCATCCGTAATCTCCTTTCCTAAATCCCATTCGATATGGTCTAAAAATTGTTTTGTTATCCATAATTGAAGCTCTACCATCTCGTACCAATCTTGTTTGTCTATGATTTCGGCGATTGATTTTGATGTAAAGCTTATTGGTTTACCATCGACGAACATCGTCGGAACGGATATGTTGAGTTTTTCGAGGTCGATGTCTCCTGTCATACTTACTCTGTCAGTTCCATACAAAGCTCATAAGCTCGTTTTTTAAGATTATTACCAGTCCCAGCGGTAATATTATCAAAGGCTGTGCTGCCTACGTCGCTTGACTTTCGGATACGGATTGCTCTGTCATGATCAACATACTCCGTAGCAGCCTGATACAGCCGATAAACGTCTCGGTTTGGTAAATCCTGCTCTTTAAACAGCTGGACGATTCTACACCGCTTCTTGGCGGTCTGGGCAGTCAATACGGGCTTGTCGCCAGTCTTTTTGGTCTTAGTCTTTGGAAACAGCTGTTCAGAGAATCTAGCAACCTCATAGCTGGTTATCCCAACCGTCCGCATCTTTTCAAGATCAAGTCTGGTTTGCGTAAAGAACCCCTCGGCGAGTCTTATCTTATCGATTGCCTTTCCAATCGACTGGTTAATATTTCCTTTGTGACGTATCTTGATGCAGTTTCCTACCGAATCATCAAAAGCCATCATTCCGTTCGTGCAGATTAGTCTGAATACCGCAAGCCTGATAGTTAGCGATGAACTTCCGTCGTGCGATGACGTGATGAACATCTGCTTCCGCATCTCGTCGCCGCCAACATCAAAGCCTCCGAGGTCTGAATGGAACCCGATTCTGCTTCCAAGAGCATAGTTCTTTGAATGCATGACTCCTGCCTTGCCAATTTTGCCACCCAGGGATTCAGCGATAGTACATGCAGCATTTGCGACTGTTCTGTTATCAACTACCTTGTAATCGCGTCCTACAACGCCTAAAAGTTCTTGCGACTGGCTTTTTACAACAGCTTTATGGGAAAAGGCGTTAAGTCCTTCTGAGCCATAATAAAGGTCATGTTTCATTACTCCGAAATCCATTCCCGCTTGTTCCATTATTCCAGTCGCATTCATTGCTGTGACACCCTTAAAACTGTTAAACATTCTCGCGTGTGGTAAATATCCTATTCTACTCATTTTTTAAGTCCTTTCTTGATTCCATAACTGAAACGCAAAATTCAAAAGCAGCTTTACACCGAAGATAGGATTGCTCGTCGACACACAAATCTATATAGGTTCCTTCTTTAAATATCTTAGCCCATTCGGTTTGCGTGTGTAATTTACATCCTATTTGTATAAAATCACAATAAGCTGTTACAGTATATTGGCAAGCATACATGAGCGTTAAAATAGGCGTAACCACCACTGCGTTACCGGACACCCTTGCGTCATCGTACACCCTTGCGTTACCGGACACCCTTGTGTCATCGTACACCCTTGCGTTACCGGACACCCTTGCGTTACCGGACACCCTTGCGTTACCGGACACGCTTGCGTTATCGGACACCCTTGCGTTACCGTACACCACTGCGTTACCGTACACCACTGCGTTACCGTACACCCATGCGTCACCGCACACGCTTGCGTTACCGGACACGCTTGCGTCACCGTACACCTTTGCGTTACCGGACACGCTTGCCTTACCGGACACCCATGCGTCACCGCACACCTTTGCGTTACCGGACACGCTTGCCTTACCGGACACGCTTGCGTCATCGTACACCACTGCCTTACCGTACACCCATGCCTTACCGTACACCCATGCGTCATCGCACACCTTTGCGTTACCGTACACCTTTGCGTCACCGTACACCTTTGCGTTACCGGACACCCTTGCGTCACCGTACACCTTTGCGTTACCGTACACCCATGCGTCACCGTACACGCTTGCGTTATCGGATACCCATGCGTTACCGGACTGAGAGAGGCATGTTTCTTTTTCTACCCATCCGCCAAGGTCTCCTTTTGCTATATTTTCAAAATCAATCTCAGCTTTAATTTGATAAAAAGTGATGCCATTACAAAGTTTAATTGTTTTTGTTAACTTAAATTTACGCATTGTCTTTTCCTTCCGTTAATTCAAATTCTTCAATTTTAAGATTATATAATTCCTTGGCAGTATCTAATAATTCAATAGCCCCGGCCTTGTCGTTTCCCCGAACGCATGTATTGATGGCATCGATGATACCAAGAAATTCAATATATTCATTCATTTGTTACTAAATCCTTTCTTTCAATATTCAGATAATTACCAAACGGCCTTTCACGTTTAAAGCCTTTCACGTTAGACACACGGATATAATTAAACGCCCGATTGTATTGCTCTTTACCGCCAAGCTGTTCGTCTGTGAAGTCAACAGAAGCAAAGAAGCATCCATTGCACATCGACGTACTAACGTGCGAGCATTGTTGGCAATGGCTTTCAATTTGATCCCGCAGGTCTATCTTGTTTGTTTTAGTATTCATTGTTAAATTCCTTTTTGTTAAGAGTGTGCTTCAATGATTACTGTATTCAGTCCAACTTCTGTAACCATCAAATCATTTTGTTTTGCATCATCGTCTACATCGACAATGACATATTGTGTGTTTGCTATGCCTAATCTTTCGGCTTGTTCTTTGAGTTCCTTCCAAGTCATTTCTTTGGAGTCCCGTCTGCTTTAAGGTTAGCCCATGACTTCGGTTCTTTGTACTCAAGCTTTGCTTCTTCGAAGTATGGCACAATATCAATTACGAATATATTAGCAACCAAGCTTGTTAGCTTAATCATTGAATCCGGTATCTGTGTGATCGGTCCACGCCATTCAAGGTCGTGCATGAATGTACCTTGTACCATCTCGAATAGTTTGTCTGTCATCGCTGCCTGAACCTCTTTGGCGTTCAGTGTTTTGTCAATATCTTCGATTTTGTTAGATTCGAATGTCCTAACACCGAAACATGACACCAGATACATCACTGCTGTTACCTTGTCTGCGTACTTAAGCTGTGTAACGTCCCAGTCGCCGCTGAGGAGCTTTACGAGTGTTACATTAACGAATGACCATCTTTTACGGTTAAGCTCGTCACGACGTTCCTTGAGCGTTTTCGGGCCTTTGCCGGTTCCTTCGGAGCTTGCTTTCTTACCTTTTGGGAACTTACGCCACATTATTTTACCGATCTTCTTACCGGCAACAATGAATAGAGCAAACGCACCATCTTCGGATTTCTTTGCTTTCTCTGTATTACAAAGTGCAATGCATTTACCGTAAGCGTCTTGTATGGACTTTTTTTCAGAATAGATAATATATCCGTCAGTCCCATACCTTATATCGCCATGTTTTTCTTTGGCTGCCGATAAAAGCCTTGAGATATGATCCGCGTATTGGCCTGACCAGCAGTCTTTGTCAAGGCACTGTCCAGCCTTGCCGGTTCCCACAGCTTCAAACAAAGTTTGCAGCACATCTGTACGCTTGGCACACTCATTGCAATGCTCTTCAATATCCCACGGTGCTTCAGATAAACAACGCTGTTCTTTGCTGCAGATATGCTTAAAATCACGGAGGTGATTAAATTCCCAGTCGTTAGTTGTCTCGAACAGGCGTTCTTGCACTTCGTCTGACAATCTGGCAAGTAATTCCATATGAGCAAGAGTTGGCTCGTAATCAGACGACTTCTTTCTAAACTCCTTAGCCCACGACTTAGACAGTCCCTTAAGGACATTCACACACATTGCTACTTGCTGTGGTGTTTTGCCAAGAATCATTGCTGTATCTGAATAGGTTCCGCACTGTTCGTAAATCTTCTTGACCGAACGTGCTTCATCCATTGGTTTAAGGTTTTGGCGATAACAGTTCTCAAAGTGTGTCATATTGACAATCTCTGAGTCCGGAGTATCGCTTGAATAAACCAATGCAGGAATATCTTTAAGCTTATTCTGCTTTGCCGCTTCAACTCTTCGTCCACCACAGATAAGTTCATATCCGTCGCCTGAGATTCGTACAGCGATCGGTACCTGAATGCCGACCCGTTTGATACTGGCCGTTAGTTCGGTGACGTCTTTCTTGGTAATCTTTCTTGGGTTAGTACTTACGTCGATCTTATCGATTAATACTTTTGTGATTGTTATATTGTTCATGCTTGTCTGCCTTTCTTAATTAAATACTTATTACTTTGTATTGACATCCACCAGTGTAAAACTTTACGCCTTTACGAAGGCAAAATACTGGCAATGAATGAGCTGCTACTGGTCTATTTTTGTTTTTACCTTCACTGGCGAGCTTGAACCAGCTTTGGTATCCGTTATGTATCTCTTGGCTTACCGGCCTGAATGAATAACGTTTCCCGTCAACATCGAGTATCATGCTTAGTTTTCCTTTCCTTATCTGTAAGAATATCGTACTGGATAAGATCGATGCTTCCAGCTTTTGTCATTGGTTTGTATGTTTTCTTGTAAGGCAGCTTAGTCTGTCTTGGCGACTGACTGTTCTGTTTTTTCTCACGAACTACCAGCAGCCACAGAACGACAATCGGTATTCCTACGCAGATTACCAATGCCTTTAATATTAAATACAGTTCATACATTTTTTTTTCCTTTCTAAAGAAATATACCGTTTTGGTTTTCCAAATTAGTTATTATCTGGCCGACCAAGAAGTCCTGAAATCCTCTTGTTTCATCTCCCTGACCTGATTCAAGGTGACTCCACTCTTCAAGGATAGTGCATACAATCCGTTTACGGCCTAGATCCATGCATCGAGTAGACAAAACGATTGTCTCTTTCTTGGGCAATGCAAGTCCGAGTATGTCCTTGTCTTCGAACTTAGCTACTATGATATTATGCTTAACTGGCAGGTTTACATCATCGAAGAATTGTTTACAGTTGTCGAGCAGGTATGCAGTCCTTTTGTCTGGTTCTATCTCAATCCAGTCGCTTCCAATTACTCTTCCAGCTAATGCATTGACAACCACATCACCAAACTGGTCTTGCAGTCCTTTGATGAGTTTCCTTGGTATTGTAATGTATTCAATGTGAGGCTTTTTCCTTATGCTACCACCATGTTCATATGGGATACATTCTTTACCTGATACTGCACTAAGCCAATTATCATTGAATTTCCCGCCATAGTTCCAATCGCATACAGATTCAATGTATTGGTCCGTGTGCTCGAAGTTTCCACACGAAAAGATATTGAAATACCTTTGTATCATGTCTGGCGTTGCTGCATGAGCCAGTATAGTAGCAATCTTTTCTTTTACCTGCCACGGATAATCAATAAGTCTACTTTCGTTGATTCTGATATCGTCCAAGTCATAGTCATACAGAGATAACCAAGTTGACTCATGACACCGTATCCCTTTTCGGTAAACAGTCAGGTCAGTTAGATCTTTAGCAAACACCTTTGAGTTGTCGTACTCAGCTATAGGAACAAGATTGCTTGAGAAGAATTTGTCCCAAGTCTCTATTACTGTTTGGACATCTGAGTCCTCTTTGACCTCAATATAGAATGAAGTGCAACCAGCCACACCATGCGGTTCTTCACTGCCAATCTGAAGCAAGCAGTCCTGTTCATCCAGTGCATTGCAGTATATCTCTCTGATTGCTTGCCATATCTTCCAGTCAACTCCCATTCCGGTAGTGAGAGATGTCTTCTCGCCATCGACTGTGATGACCTCGAATGATTCATCTCTGAACTGTTCGGTGACAGTATCAAGGACAACCTCTTTCTCGCCTGCAAACACTCGGAGGTTAATCCCCTCACGCATGAATACTGCCATTGCATACTTCAAGCCAGAGCCGAAATACCCAATCTTGGAGTTATCGCTACGCTTTGTGCAAGCTCCAAGCAGTTTAAACGCGTTTGGTTCAACTTCCACTGTGTTGCTGATCTTCATAAACTTACTCATTGTTCTTTCCTTTCAAAAATAAAATAAAATAAAATAATAAAATAGTTGCAATAAAACAGAGTCAAAGGCCAGCGGTAGCAGAATCAGCTAAACGAGCAAGCATTTGGTCTGTGTTCTCGATACTCCACCGTCCGTTGTGGACATATATATCTTTACCGACATCAACGGGCCGTACCATTCCCCAGCCATATCCTAAAGGCACATTTACCTTTGGAATGCTTCTGAACAGCCAACCAACGTCTTCGGCTTTGATTGTTGCAATGTACTTCCCTTTGTATTTAGCCATTACATTCCTTTCATTCTTTTTATTACTTTTCTTCCATAAGGTATAGAACAGTCTTTTTTGTACCCTTGTGGACCCGATACCCAGCATCTAGCCATGTCCTCATAAGACATACCATCGCAATAGTGTGTGAAATAGATTCGACACATATTTCTGCTAGCTATTCTTGAAGTACGGTCACGGTAGGTATACATTTTCCGTCCTTTGAGTATCCGGTTGACATCATCTACCATAATCTTCCATATCTGGAAAGAGCCAACTGCATTCCCATTGTCTCCGACTGCCTGTGAGTCGCATTTGCTCTCTACCCATTCTATGGCATCAAGAAGCCTCTCAAAGCTGTCTGTGACGACCTCAGGAGCCTTAATGGGCTTGATAGATACATCTTCAAGCGGTGGAGTGTGACTCATCAACCACAATGCAAGGTACGTTGCTGTGAATGCTGTTACCCATACTGCTATCATCTTAAATATTATCATTGTTTTTCCTTTTCAAATTAGTAGTAGTAAAATTCGCTGTCCATAAAAAAAATACGGCCAGGCATCCATGCCCAACCGCTTTGACCCACATGCTACAATAAAAAAAGGCAAACAGGCCGTTGCCGACCTGAATGCGTTACTGCTTTAATCTTCCATCAAGAACTTAACTCCTTTTGTGCTTTTAATCAGCTTCATGTTCTCAAGAATAGCCTTGTTTCCAGCTATAACCTTGCCATATCCATTAAATCGCTCTTTGGCGTCAGCAACCCTGATTCCACCTGTCTTCATGTCTTCGATTAAATCTAACATTTGATTTGTCATTTCTGTCATGTTACGCGGTTTGTTCGTTTTCATTCTGCTGTTCCTTAATAAGACGTTGAAATTGTAATTCAGCCCGTTTGGCTTGAACCATTGATTGAGGTACATCTATATACTTTAAGCTTGTGTGGTTTATAATTCTTTTCTTCACTAAACTATCAGTTAGTTCTCTGCTGTACTTTCGATAAAGTGCATTATACTGTTCTTTGTGGGCTTGGTAGTATTTACGATCAGCTTCTTTCTTCTTTGCAGGATTTGCCTTCTTCCATTCTTTGTTATTAGCATTGATTTCACGCTTATGAGCCATGTAATACTCTTTACACTTAGCAGATATCTTTGCTTTATTATTAATTCGCCATTGTTTCATATAAGTCTTTTTAGCTTCTGGGTTGGCAATAGGCATTATCGTTTCCTTAAAAAAAGGCAAGCCAAGCACCGTGAATGCCTGACCTGCCGTGACTGAAAGCACTAGCTTACGCTAACACTAGTGTATTCGCTTGCCGTACCTGCGTTCTGTGTGACATTCTCGGGCATAAGCTCAAGAGCACCCTGAAGGCAGGCGATTGCGGACTGAATCTCAAGCTTGTTGAGGAATGTGATGTTCATATTTGTCCATTTACGTGATCCACGAGCCTTATAGCCCTTCTGAAGCTGTACAGAGTGCATAACACCCTTTTCACCCTCATTCTGCCATACTGCTGTCCTGACGCTCTTACAAGATTCGTTACGGAACTCACCAAGTTTAGTTCCATTACCTACTGCTACTGTTCTTTGGTTCTTACTCATTGTGATACCCTTTCAAATGTGCCCATTTCAGGCGTTGATACATTACTCACACACTTCGTTGTGCATGAGGTACTGAAGGCTGGGAGCCGGAATCGAACCGGCAGTTGCTAACGAGTGTCCAGACACACTTTAACCCAGCAATAATAAAATAAAACATAACACAATAAAACAAAGGCAAATGCCAACAAATTAGAAGAGACTTAAGGTAATAAGAAATTATACATAATATCAACCCATGCATCTAACTGGTCTTCTGTGAAAGGTGCAATGGCACTGCATTGAATGGCGGCACACTGAACAGCCCGCCTGAGCTTCGCATACTCAATCTCTTTGAATACATGGCATTCAGTAATAACACACTTAGTTCCAATAACCACAGGTATGCCCAGTGATGTATATTGCTCACAATCACACTTTTCGTTCGGTCTTATAAATCTTTCCATAACCATAATAAATCCTTTCGATATTACAATAATTCATTTAATGTGATAGTATGGGTTTTGCTTACGGTCCTTACGTTCACGGTTCTTGCTGGTATTGACGAAGCCCTGACGAGCACCTGCACGGGGCCCACATTGATTACACAGAGACCACTTAGACTTAGTGTCTCTGCCACACTGTAAACAACACACAATCTCACCTGTTGGATTCGGCTGACATCCCATAATAAATACTCCAGATATACAACACTAATTAACGACCCATTCGAACCATATCAAACGCGGCCACTTCCTTACTGTGATATGTATTACCATAACACTCATAAGAGCATAACATATACCAAATACAATAACAACACGACCAACAATACAAAAACAATAAAGCGATACATGTTACACCCCTACCAAACAAAATAGGTCAATAGTAGTTAACGCCTTACCTTCTCTTGTTAGCGGTATTAGGCTATTATTTGTTTAAATAAGAAAAAAAGAGAGAGATTGCTAGTCTCCCTCTTGCTCCCTGAGCTACTCGGTCTTGGCTGCGAGGAACTTAGCCGCCTTGTTGACATTCTTGCGTGACAGTCCGAGAATGCCCTTTACGCCGTGCAGTACGGTCTTTATGGGTTTATCCAGGCCAGTGACGCTTATGCTTACATCCGCACCAAACGCATGTATTCCGAGTGTGTTCTGTTTGTTCATTTCCATGATACGTTCCTTTCAAAGAACAAGATATAATATTAACACAACAACACCAAGGCAAAGGCCCCCGCCTTGTTTTAAACCCACGAAACGCGAATCCGATAAAGACCGGTACCTTCGCTTGTGTAGTGATGTAATCCTCTCTTGCTTATGATTTTGGGGGATTTTGATTTTATGATTCCTTGGTTGCGTGGTTTCATATGCACTTCATATTTTTGTGGGGATGTGGAATATGCGTTTTTGGCTTAGAAATGTGGTTGTGTCATGTCAAGGATTGCCGGATTTTGTATGATTTTGCGTAAGGTGTCGCCGTATACAGTAGAAGTAAAGAAATCGCGGTTTTTTGCATCTTAATGCATGATTTTAATTTTCCGGTTTTCCGTGATTTTGGTTGGAATTTTGTGTGATTTTGGAAGTTTCTGTGAAAGTGCTGATTTTCGTGGATTTTTGCCCGGTGTGTATTATCGTCTTGCCCGGTGTGTATTTGGATTGGGGCGGTGTTTTTTGTGGGATTTGGTGAAGTTTGTCAATATTTTCGTGTTGGTGGTGGTTTGGGTTGCTTTTAATCTCACGCACAGGGCTTGTATATTCGTCGTCAGTGGCAAAACTCCCGATTTGCGGCTCATTGCCGGGGTGGGACTTAAATCGGCTCAGATCGGCTTGTATAGAACGTTGTTTTTGGGGTATTTTGGGGATATTCTAAGTGCGGTGTTGACAATGGGCTGGATTGGGGTAGAATATGTGGTAGAAAGTGACTCTTGGTGAGTTTCTTGCCATTCCTCAAGTCATCGAGGCCCGCAGCTGAAGGTCGGGTATAACGTCAGCCGTGATAAGTTCCTTTTGAGATGCCGGTTACAACTCCATAAACCGGCATTTCTTTTTATTTACAATTAAATATTGCATTATTCGTATTCTGTGGTATACTTTCTTTTGTTAGTTTATCCGGTGAATATGAAAATACAAGGCTTCGTGACAAACCTCCTCACCGGGTGGCTGACACACGAGGCCTTTTTTTATTGCCTCCACCCAGTATCAGCTCCGGTTGGTACAGAGAAGTAAGTGGCATTCGCTCCATAATGGCGTTGAGCAAGCGAGGATGGCTACTGGGCCTGAAAGCAATCCAGTGAAGTACAAGTCCTGATCGATTCGGTATCCGCACTGTCGATTAGGCCGTCGCTTAACAGTATGGGCATCATGGCGAGCATACTGTGGGATTGAAAGCTTGTCGGCTCCGCTATACTTGATAAAGCTTTACGGTTTCCTCCTTTGGCTAGGGGGAAATCTGCTTATCTCACCAATACCTTGATAGTATAGTTTATAAGTAACCTACCAAACACGCAAAGACTTACAGTACAGTATAGATTTAACAGTTAATATTATTATGAAGGGATTATCATGAAGAAAGTTATACTTACCCGCGATATGATCGAAGCTGGCGTAAGCTACAATGGCTCGTATAACAGCAAGCAAATCAAACAACTCGGCAGTAGAATGCATAAGAATCCCGGATGGTTCGAGAATCTAATTGGAAAGCCTGTTACTCCTGCTCAGTATGAAGCTTTTCTTGACCTAAAGAATGATCATCTCAAGAAGAAAAAGCGTAACTTACGCACCAAAAGATATGTATACAAAGGTCAAGACTCATGCCCACTAAGTGCCTGGGCACATGATGGAGACTATCGGGTATGTGTTCTTACTGATGACCAGTGTGACCTCGATAACTGTAAACTTAAAGAACATGGACGTATAATCGTAGATTGGAGAGGATAATGGCTAAATCAACCCATGGTATAATGAGAAGAAGACTTCTTCTGGCGGCAGGAGTAGAGAAGATCACACTTGATGACCTTTATGAGTCTGAATGGAGTCCTCGGTTTGAGCAGTTAATGCGAAACCGTCTGGTTATGGGTTCATTTAGATACGAACTCATGGAAGAGAAGAAAAAGAGCATTGCCGGTTACGACATGCCTGGCGAAGCACAGCGAAGAATTACAGAATATGTATTAACTGGCAATCTTGAACATCTTGTAGATGCGGCAAATATGCTGCTAATCGAATTCGAATGCGGTAATCATCCACTGAGATACTTTGAATCTGTTGATGATGGAATGCATAACGAGAAAGTGAGTGAATAGTGAAACAAAAATGAACCCCCGGCAGGATTAGGTCCGGGGATTCTGACGCAGTAAGGCAGACTGCAATTATCGTTTGTATGTTCTGTTTACATCCAATCCAAGGTTTGTCTTCATAATCCCAGTTATCACGTTCTCTTCTCCGCCAAACAGCTCAAACACATTCTTTGCCTGAATCGGAAGAAGCTGTATCGCCTGCCATGTAGCATATGACGGCAGTTCCGCATGAGACAAAGGGCCACGCTTACCGCTTTTCCACGTTGCAAGCCCTTCTTGACCGATCTTTGAGAATGTGGTCGGACGCTTATGGTCATACCGAGTGCCGCTTATCAGGTCAGCAATCGGCTTTGCGACCGTTGAACTCTTATGATATGCCATCCGTACCGGATCAAAAGCAATCTTAGCAGGGTCAAGGAAGTGACCGAGAGTATTCAGATAGTGGTCTGTTTCCCGATCACCGCCCATTAAGTGTATAAACGGGCTTATATCGGCCTTAAGGATGTTAAATTTCCCACGACCTTTGGCTTTTCTCATTCTTTCGGCTATGGAGTCATCATCAATACCGGCCATAAGCAGGTTTATCGCGGTGGTGATAGCAAGACTTCGACCAATGATCCGCAACCAGAACGCCTGATAAACCTTCCTTTCAAGATCAGTGCCGGCACGATTTGTACCAACGCCATCGATCTTGCCCGTGGGTTTAAGCCCAGGAACAGCTTTCACAGCAGATATGATATTAGAATATGTCCAGTCAGGACCGAGCAATAACAGCCTCATTACGTCCTGAGCACCCTTCGATACCCCCAACCGACCCATATGCATACCACCGAAGTCAGCATTAGCTAATCCGGCAACAACGCGGTATATCTCTTCTTCCTTGGCCGAATAGAAGTCGTCAAACTCAACATCTCCTTTTTGGCCAAATACTTCCCAATTAGCCAGAACATGTTTTGCGATGAATTTCTTGTCTTTAGTTTTCAAATATTCTCTCTCGCTTGCCTTCTTCTCAATAGTAATCTGCACTCGGTTATTTGTCTGAAGTGCGACAAGCTCATTGAACGCAGTGGCAGTCTTCAGTGAGGATCCAAATATCCCGAATAGCTCACCCTGAAGTCTTGATGTCATTGCTTCGAACTTCTTAGCACCCTTACCGACTATCTTGGTAGTCTCACCACGTTTGTGTCCGGCAATGAACTTCTCGATGCGGGTCTTATTCTGCAGGTTTTCTTTGCCGATATCCTGAACCTGGAACAAGGTCATGCCATAATAGTTCAATGCCATCATCTCAGGCGAGAACTCCATCATCATGTCCATTCCAGCCTGACGCCGGCTACCATAGTCAAACCGGCTCTTCATCTTGTTCATGACCCCAACCTGATCCTTATAGTCAGCATTCAGTTCCCCGGCCATGATAGCAGACCAAAGAAGACCACGACGATGAAACATTCCGAAATTAATGCGAATCGCTTTCAGTTTAGCGTTAAGGCTCATAAGCCCCATAAGGAATTTGTTATTCCGAAGAGGAGACGTCGCCGTGATCTTGTTGAAGTAGTCTGCAATCTCGTTGGGAGCATATACGTCACGATACTCACCTTCGATTGTTGAGCCTTGATGTTTCTTTGATATTTCTTTGGCAGAATCGAAATCCTTTGCCCGGTCAACTATCTTGCCGTCTTTGACGATCTTCAGAGCATAGAGCTTGCTTCCTGCCGGTTTCAATACTGAATACCCAGACTGAGGTTTCAGAGTGAAGAACTTATCGAACAGATTAGCATGAATCATCTCCTGATTACTCAATGCTTCGATGGACTGGTTCTGAGCCTCAAGAGCATTGACAAGAAAGTTGTCGAATTTGAGAACCTTTCCTTCTGCAAGATGCGGAACAAGGTTGTCGTATCTCTTTTCAAGCATCCGGCCTGTAATCTGGCTCATAAGATGCTCCGGAGTCTCTTCGGTCTGTTTCTGAACGAATACGGCGGCATTATAGAGATATTGCTTCTCACCGGCAAACTTGCTCCGGGAGACGACATCATCGTAGAATGCATCCGACATTTTCTTATAGTCGGTCTTCAGCCACGAATTGAGCTTCTGGCCATACTCGCCCTCACTGTTTACGATCTCCGCAACCTTGTCCATCGATGCGAGGTAGTTATGGTATTGAGCGAGAGCATAATTCTCGTCATTAGTCAGCTTATCCATTGCCGTCAGACGGTCTATGTTCGCTTGTATGGCAGTTCTCTGTGCTTCGATAGTCTCGGCTGGTTTCTCGGAGTTCATAGCGTCAGCGGCAAACCGCATCGCCCGAGAGTATTCGCCGGCAACACCGCGGGGCTTAGAATCCTGCTTGCCAGAAAGTACGTTCCGTATGATGTCACGCATCTTGTATTCTGGTTTCATGCCGAATATGTCAAGATAGCTTTTCTCAAGCTTCATTGATTCGATCAGAGCCTTGAGCTTACGCATTCCAGAGATACCGAATAATTGGTCGGCAAAGTCAATGTGCGTCAGAGCAGCGGCAACAATCTTCGCTGCTTCATCCCCTGAGACTGACTTCATTGACATATTCAGGTCGATACGCTTCTGTAATCTGCCTATTGCCTCGTCAACAATTTCCAGATCAGCATCTTGCTCTATACCCTTGACGAGCAGGTCTATATCGCCTTCGTCGCCAGCCTTGTCGCCGTATTGGAGTAGGTTTTGCAATTCAAATAGAGCATGTAGCGTCTTCTGCTTTGCCGCTTTATTGATGCCCGGCCTAGCTGGATCGCCAGTCCCCATTGCTTCTTTCATAAATCTATAATTTGCCATCGTTCTTCTCTTGCCAGAAGAGAGAATATCCAGCAGTTTCTTCACTTCAGGAGAAGACACGCCAAGAGTATTCTCGAAAGCAACCGCTTCGGCACCTTCTTTACCATGCGTTCTGCCAAGGAAGTCGTTAAGTGTATTGTCAAGTAATTCAGCGATAGTCATCTCGGTATACTGTCGCGATGCCGCCGCAGTCTTCATTAATGCGTTCTTGGCGTCAACAGGTGCTAGGTTGTTCATAGCCCGAGATACGGTCATTGCTTGGCTTGCTACGCCTTGGTATGCGACCTTGTACCCAATTCTATGCTGTATGTCAGCTTTCGGCAGGTCAGCAGTCAATAATTCACCAAGGTCTTTGGCAAACTTACGAGTTGCCGCTTGTGCAGTAAGAGAAGTATTAATGATAGTCCGGATATCACTCCGGCTACCAACGTCCGTCTGGACGGTTGCATGAGCCTCTGGGTCTATATCTGGAGAACCATGCACCCGAGAACTAACCTCTGTAGCCGCCGCTTCCTCTATCAGCAGGTCTTCAATGCTTTCAAAGGTAATCTCACCGGGTAACGCTTGGAAAGAGACGAATGATTTGTCGTCAACAAGCCCCATCTCGATAAAGAAGTCACATACCGCATCGGCCATAATTGTCGAATAATCTGCAAACTGAGCAGATGTACCTTCGACTGGCAGAAACCTCTTAATTCGCTTTGCTCGGTCCTTCTTTGACTCTGCCTTCTTATTGAGTTCATTGCCGGCGAACGCAAACAGAGAGTGCATTGCCGCTGCCTCTATCTCTTGCATTGCGTTACGGCTGTTCTTCTTGAATAGTCCATTCTTGATAGCAGTGTAAACTCGGGTGATGTCGGCATCGATCTGACCACCACGGTTCGCTTCTGCCTGTATTGCCCAGTTAGGGCCAAGCATCTCTGTCATCTGGCGTATGATACGTCTATCCTTGCCAGGGTCAAGCATTTCTGACTTCCCGCTTACTGCAAGGTCTTTGTAGTCTATGTCAAGATCAGACGCGTCAAGGTCAAACTCCATGCTACCAACTCTAAGTATGTCCACATAGCCTTCAGGCCCGATCGTTGAACGATTATCATATCCCAGCCCCATATCTATATAAGCCTGCTCTGTTAATGGAAGTATGACTCCCTCGTAGACCTGTTGGCTGTATTGTCCTTCAACCCCAAATGCAGTAGGACGGAGATTCTCTTCTGGCGATATACCCTTCAGGTCTTTAGCTGTTGCCGTACTGACACGCTTGCCAGTAAGCCTGATAGAGTCCGTAGAGCTTGCCATTGAGGTAGCATATGCACGAGAAGCCATGTCCTCGTCTACCGCAGTCACTACCTCTCTTTGGTCGATACCTCTAGTCGAGGTGGTCTCTTTGCTTTCCAATGACTTGTACTTATGAGCAAGAATCTGCTGTGGACTCCAATTATGAACTCTGCCCAATGCTTCTGAGATTGATTCAATCGCATTCTCTACTTCTGCTTGTGTCGGATTAGAACCAGACAGAAGGCTTAGTTCTTCCGAAAGCATGCCGAGGTCATTAAGATTCTGCTTATCACCTCTTTGCTGTGCTATATGCTTTGCTCGCTCTATATCAGAGACAAGCGGACCCATCCTTGCTAACATTGTTTCTACACTTCTGGTAGGCGTATTCACATCGCCTTGCATGAAAGCATAAGGCTTGCTCATTCCACCAGTAGTCTTACGCTTTGCACTCTCGATAGCCACTAATGCTTCGACGTTTGCACGTTCAAGTGCTTCAGCGGCCTCTCCGTTGAATTCTTGGTCGGCATCGATCTTTCGCTTAAGTTCGACAGTAAACTCGCTTGCTTTAGCTTCCTCAAATAATGAGAACTCTTCCGAATCTTCTTTTGGAGCTTTCTTTGTCCTGGCGTATGATTCCTGCATATACGCATTGAATTGCTTAACAAAGTCTTCGAAAGGTATCTGGCCAAGTTTGCCATCCCTGTAATACTTCAGGAGTCGCTTGAGTTTTGCTACGCCCGCCTTACGGGTCTGTCGAGCCTTGACGTTCTTATCGGCCATATACGTCTTCAGTAAGCCGGGCATCAGTTCTGCTGTTTGTTTAAGCTCAGTAAGTGCTTTCTTATGTTCATTGACAAACCGTTTCTCTGTTGCAGTTTTAGCAGTGTATACCGATTCATTATTGATCGCACGCTGAAGTCTGCCATCCATGAACTTCTGTAGTTCAGTACGTTCAAGGCTGTTAAGGTTGTTGTCTTTTGCGTACCTGTCAACGTATCCGTCCTTACGCTGTTCAAGCTTGTCGTAGTTTGCTTTGAAAGCTAATCTGGCAGTCTCGGATGCGATGGCTTGTTTCTTGCCGAGTTTTAGTTCAGGTGCTTGCTCGCTCTTCTTCCCGCCGATCTTTGGTCCCGCCTTGCTATCCGTAAATCTACTCAATGCCTGAGTTAGATATTTAAATGTCCTTGGAGCCTTCTCTCGTAACTTAGCAAGCCCAGTCCCGATCCCGCCAGACGGAAGGACTATGGGCATATTAGACGGAATCTTTTTAAGGGCTGCGTTTATCGCTTGGACATTAGAATCGTACTCGGCATCACTAAAAAATGAACCCTGACTCATTGAAGGTTTCTTTTTAGTAGGAATGCCGTACGCGTTCGGTTCATCTCGTATAACAGCCTGCCCGCCTTTTCCGCGACCTTGAAGATTATCACCAAACAGGAATGCCGCGTTTGGCTTAGAGCGAAGCAATTTGGACGTATACTTTTGTTGCGTGACAACACCTCGCCCAGCTGTTATAGAGCCGTAGGGAGCAGGTGGAATTGCTTTCTGTTGAGAAACAGCAGTCATAGGAACCAACTCTTGGATATCCTGTTCGGTCAAGAACGGTTTTAGATATCGCATATCATTGGAAAGCTCTCTCGCTTCGTGCGACTCGATAATACTTGCTGCGATTGCGTAGTTGACATACTTAACCATTCGATCTGTAGCACCAACATCCCAATAGTTATCTTTCTGTCCGAAATCCACATACCGGTCTTTCCATCGAGACAGCAAATCTCTAGCCCATCCGCTACGAGGGTTATCGTCACCCTCCATAGCCCACCTTGCGAGAGTGTCACCAATATGCTTTCTTGCCGCTTCTCTTTGGTGCAGAGTCGTAGATGCTTCATATTCAGCGTTAAGTTTATCGGCAGATTCAAGATAGTCATACCCACGCTCGATGTCATCTTCCATTTCTCTTACAAAGTCATATTGTTCTATTTTGGGCATGGGCTGGTTGAGTTCAGTGCCTTTGCCGTTAAAGCCCCATAATTTATCGGAGCGTATTACGCGATCCTTAGCCGCTTGTTTGTCAGTGGCGGAAAATGATACGAGATCGAATTCCCACCACTTTGCATCCTCTGCGGTGGCAGTTCCTTTTTTTATCCGTCGATAAGCATCTATGCCTTTTCTCTTAAGCCTTAGATTATGTGTCTCAGTTAAAGCTTTCCATTTTCGAACAGCCTCAGCAAACTGAGAGAATATGCCAATGCTGATTCCAGAATCGTATTCTTTTTTGTATTTCTGATGGATAGCTTTCAAACCGCCTGTTGAATATGAGTCCCAATCGTCGATCGAGTCTATTTCGCTCTCAAAAGAAGGTATCTCTGATTTTGGAACATTCAATGTGTCAACTAAATACGCTACCATATCCTTATACATATTCGATATTTCTTCAAGAGTAATATTCCTACGCATATGCTCTGGAGATTTGAATGGTAGGTTGTACTTATCTGTAAAGTCTCGTCCGAACGAAGATGGCCTCTCGTATTGCACTCGCTGTACAGAAAACTCCCCTGCTGGTATTTTTATTGCATGACTATATGATATTCTACGCTCTCCTGAAAATTCATCTGAGGACGCCTCTTGCCCGTCCAATACTTCTTTTCCTTCCGAAGCAATTTCCCATCCTTTTTCTGAAAGTTCATAGAAATAGTAATCCGAGCCAGTCCTTTCGCCGTATTCCTGTGCCTGATTTAGATCGTCAGTGAATGATATCCCTGTTCCTTTACCGATAAAATTACTTTCGAACATGGTGTCTGTTGCCATCTTCAGAACTAATTCGCCGTTTGCGTTTATTTTTGGAGCAAAGCTAGAAGCTCGGAATACACTTTTGTCGCCAAATGTAATTGTTGGCATACTCTGATTCAGCTCAGTGCCTTTACTGACAGAGTTAGCCACCCTATTAACAGCTTTCTTGCCGATACCCATAATACGGCCACCAGCAGACCTTGCTTTAGCCCCCACATCGCCTTCTCTAGCCGCCTGTACGCCAGCCTGAGCAACATCGGCAGTCTTCCGGCCAATACGTCCAATACGAGGTCCAATGTCCGTAGGAGAAGCCACGCCAAGATGTGACGTCCTTACTTTACTTCCAGTACGAACAGAGGATATAACCTGATTCTCATAATGTCGTTTCTTGCTTGCTTCAGAAGCACTCTTGCCGCGAATAGCAACGTCAAGACGGGCATAGATATCGCCGACCCTGCCACCCTGTCTAGCTGCTCTTGCTTCGATAGCTTCAGACGGAGCTTCAAGTTTATTGATACGAGCCTGTTTTGCTTGCTGTGTTCTCCACTCAGCTTCTTCGGGGTACATAGACCCTTCTTCAGAAACATCAAGTGCCACCTTGTCAGCGTCACGCTCTTTCCACGCCTGTATTTCCTCAAGAGAAAGGGTCGCTGCCTTATCGTAGAAATTAAGCAAAGCACCGCCAACTGCTTCAGGAGAATTCTGTATAATCACATGTGATGATTCATGTGGCATAGTAGAACCTACATAATGGTTTAGAAGCACAACGTCCTTGCCAAGACCCTTCTTCTCGATCTTCGCCCACAATTCAGGGCTAACCTCGACAGTATCGGCATCGGTGCCAGAGCGATACTTAGACATGACTTGCTGCCCGGCTTCGTTGAGTAAGGGTCCATCTGCCTGCATTACAACTATCTTGCCGCCAATCCCGTCACTCATTGTATAGGCCTTACCAGGAATCACTTCTTCGATTGACACATTCCTGCTGTTATCTATGAGCCACGCCTGCATAGGGTCTGCTAGCAACGCACTGACCGAATTCGCTACTGCTCTTTCGTAAGCACTATCAAGGTTTGACTTTCTGGATCTTTTGCTAACATCTATCTCTACGTCCGACTGGCTATGACCGTGGAAGACGTTATGGTCAAGCACGTTGACATCGCTTCCCCACCTTTTCTTCAACGCAGCCACCAGTGGGTCAGATGCGTTTGCGAATACATATCTGATCTCTGGGTTAGCTTCAAGCATCTTCTCTATATTCTCGACTGCTTGACCTCTTTTGCTACCCGGCTTTTTAGCGAGTTGGACGAGCCTGAGCGTGTTCTTTTTCATTCCAGGTTCGGTCTTTTCGGCGTTGCTCCGTTCGATGACCGCATGTATAGCGAATGTGTCAGTTTCGTACTTGATCTGACCTTCTTCTGTAGCCTTGTATTTCTTGTCGATTTTCTTTTTCGGAGGATTCATCATCTCTAAATAAACTCGGCGAGCAATAAAGTCAAGTCCCTCTTCAGTTAGTCCTAAATCTGTTTCAAAATAATCTTCCATCTCTAAATTATCAATAATTGATTGCGTCTCAGCCTCAGTTTTCCCATTGAATGGTATAGCCTGACGTGTTTTTAAGTTATTCATCACTTTCTTTGTGGAGTGCCTTACATTATTCTTAATGGCCTCTATAGTCCTTGCAGTTTTCCATCGCCCTCTAAGGCTGCCACCGGCCCCTAATACCCCAAACGACCCTTCGAGTACTGCACCCGCAATAAAGGCGTCATTCATTTCCTGTAGAATCTTAGCTACATCGTAAGAACCATCGGCATTGAGAGGAAGAATGCTGTTAAGATCTTCATGCTTGACTGCCAATTCCATCAGACCCAACTGCATTCCTTGCTGTATCCACTCTTCGACTCCCCCAGTAAGTGTTTCAGCAGTTGTATTTTTTGCAATATTCTTAATCAGTCCAAGTCGTGACGTATCCATGAATGCTTTAGCCATTGCATCCGACAGTTCTACCTGCGTCATCTTTCCGGCGGCAGTATGGCCTAATGCTTTTTTTATGCCTATTTTCCTTCCGCTACCTCCGAGATTCCTGAGCCTAGCTCGTCTTCCTCCTGCCTCGAATAGTTTTCCAACCACAGGCGTTTTACTTAATACCTTCCCTGTAGCCATCTCGACTGCAGCAACCGACATCCCTATGGCTACCGCTGTTGTTTTAGCTGTTTCCTTGCTTACTCCAGCACGACGCAAATCATAATAGGCCTCTGTCCCAGTGTACGAGGCGATAAACCCACCACTTAAAATAGGGCCTATTCCGGGAACAATAGCCGATGCAAGGGCAGATCCCATCGGTACGGCATTCTGGGCAGTAAGGTGTAAATACTTATCCATCGTACCTGTTGGCTCGTGATACGCGGCCTGTCTGGACGCTTCCTGCATAGCCATGCCATACTCTTCGCTTCTGCCTCTCGCTGCCTCTAGCGGTGCTCTTGCCATCTCAAAGCCTTGGTTGACCGAGTACATCACATCTTCAAAGGTATTGCCGGTGAGTTTGCCCTGCAGGTCATCGTACTGAGCGTCAAGAAGCTTACCGTATTCAGCTCTTGCATCGGATGCCGTAGCTCGCATCTTCTTCTCGCCTTGCCTGGCTGAGTAAACAGCAAACTCTTCTTTAGCTGCCAGTGTGTAGTCTTTTGACTCCCACATCCTCTTAAGGTTTTTATCGTAATCTTTGAGGTTGTTTGGCATGTACGACCGTGGAACTTTATTGATTGTTCCATGCTTTACGTCTTTGTACTGTCCAGCCCATTCTACGTTTTGGTCAACGGCACCTTGGTAAAACTTCCCTTGTTCGTATGGACGTTCATTTGCCTTTTTCCCCACAGAGATGTTATTTTCGCGTAACCGATTAATATTCAATTGGTGAGATAGTTCAGATTTCTCTTTTGCGGTTAGGCTAAATGTTGTTTTGGACTCAATAGGCGAACCGTCAGCTCTTGCTTTATTCAATTGAAGCTGAAGAGAAGCATTTCCGCTGGTTTTGATCTGCCGTCTACTTCTTGGTGACGGTATTGTAACTTGTGCCATTAGAATTTTCTCCCAGGGCTAAATGCCCGTTGAGACTTAATTTTTGGATCGCTGTAGACTTCTGGCACTTTTTCTGCCACTTTCTTTGTGGTACGGCCTATCACGCTGATAGTTTTGTCTACAGCCTTATTAAACTGTTGCTGTCCTGGAAGAGTCGCGTCTTCAGGACTGCCACCGGCACTGTAGAACCCTGGAGCACCTTGCCCAATGTTTTTATTGATAGTCCCTTCCGAGACTCGCTTGTCTTCTTCTTTTTGCATGGTTCTTAATGGCCACGCTGCAATACCCACTATTTTCGACGGCCAATTCCTGCCAGTTCTTCCAGCAGTCATTGCATCAAGTCCTGTTTTGATCTGATCTGAAAGGAATCGTCTCAAATAAGCCGAATTCTTCTTTTCTTCATCGCTTAGTTCTTCGCCGTCTGGTCCAATAGAAGCTTCAGCCCCAGCAAGTCTTACCATAGAGTCAAGCTCTTCTTCGTCAAAACCCTTCATCCAGTGAGCAACGACCCGGTCTAATGCACCAGGAACCATTCTTCCGTCTTTACTAACAAGACCGGCACTCTTTAGGTTCTGATACGTTTGTTCAGCACGATTGACGCCAGTTCGATCAACCTGTTCTTTGGTATACTTAAATCCAAATATATCTCGAAATGCATTATACTTTCCGCCTACTTTATTAAAAGCCAGCCTTATGACCTTGTCGTGCGTATTTCCATACCCTTGAGCGTCAAGGAACTTATATGCAGCCGCTTTATTCTCGTCGCTCATATCAGACTGCATTATTTGTTCATTAAAATTGTTGGCTATTATCCGATTGTACGAGTCAGGAAGCTTTCCAAATCTATCAGCTAACGACATTTGTTTCCATCCGGGGACATATGATTGCCCGAACTTTTCAACAGATTCCTCGAACGCTTCTTTCATTTGTCGTCCAACTTGGTCTGGGTATAGTTCTTTGCCGAACTTACCCAGTCTGGTGTTTAGGTCAGTTCCAACTTTCTCTCCTAATGCATCTGCATCATTGCCACTTGGCTTATCTGGTTTTGCGAAGTCGTCATCGACTTTCACATCGATCGGCCTGTCTTTGTCGATATAGCCATCTTTGGTTTCATAAAAAACGCCATTAAGCATTCCAACTATTTTATCTGACCCAGGAAGTTTGCCGTATTCGATATCTCCAGAAGAACTTCTGGATTGCTGGCCACCGATCTTGCGAAGATTAGGGCTGGTAGGTGCAACGTCGATAGGCGTAGATTGAGCAGCCTGAGTAGACGTTCCAGCATAATCTTCTTGAGCAAGCTTAAGAACACCTTCGCCAGTGAGGAAGGCGTTTGCACTCCTATCGAGGTATTCGCCAACTTTTTGAACGGAATCCGTATCTGCCCCGGAAGCGGTCTGTGATTGTCTTGCCTGCTGCGTCTGGGCAGGCTGTTTCCATCCAGTAATGCGATCAAATGCAGTAAGCATGTTTTCATACTGCTTAATCTCAGGTCCTTTTCCGTAGCCAGTTTTTGCTTTCGCTATACTGCTAACGAGTCCTGAACGCATTTGTATATGTGATAATTGCCTATCTTGTGCTGCATTGACTCGCTGGGTGGCCGTGTATGAGTCCTGTGCCTTCTGACGTTTCATCTGATGCTTAAACATCATCAAATCAGCCTGCTTTGCAAGATTGTTATTATACGACCGCATAACACCGTTCATGAAAGCGGCACCGGTCTGGATTGGACTGTATGGATCATTGTATCCCATAGTGTATCTCCTTACGACATTGCGTTCTTGTATCTTTCTATGTATGCCTGATTCAACTGACTGCCACCTACCATCATTGCGGCCTGTCCGATCGCTGCACCCTTATTCGATGCGGCCATCTGGTTTGCGTTCCAAGCGGCAAGGTTGCCTTGGTAGTTAAACTGACCAACGACATTCTCGCGGTTTTGCATATTCTGTATCTGAGCGACCGAATTCATCAGCCCTTCTTTGGTAAACGCATTCAATGCAGAGGTTGGAGCAAATAACCCGTCCATACGTTCGCCAGCATCAGCCATCTGGCCTTTGAGTATTGCACCGCCGACTGCGGCATCGCCACGATCATTCGGCAAAGTATTATACATACTTGCCTGAGCCTTCTGTAATACTCCCATCGATGCACGTTGTCGAGTTCCTTCCTGTGACTTCAAGTTTGATATTGCTCCAAACGCCTTACCTCTTGCATCACCGGATATTGCTTTATTGTCTTGCTCCTTGATTGCAGGTTTCAAAGTTTTGCTTTGAAGTTCTTCGCCTGCAGCTGATAGTTGAACTTTCGACTCCGGAGTCTGTCCAGAAGATGAAAATGCACTCGCTAATCCCATTCCAGCCGAACCAAGCATCAATGCATTACTCCATCCAGAGCCAGCGACCAATGAACCACCACCTCCACCGCCGCCAATCGCAGGAGCTATCGTCCCGCCAGCCTGAGTCGCTTCGCCGGCAACAGTGCTTAGTCCGGCACTATTCGGTGCCATGCCGCCAACCGCATAGCCGCCAACCCCGCCTACGGCAGCACCCTGCCAGATCGCGTCTTTCGACCAGCCCCAATTATCATGTCCATAAGAGCCAACGCCGCCTCCTATGGCAGCCCCGACTCCCATTGCTAGTAAAGGTAATGGCATGTTATGCCCTTTCTATTATTGATCACCCATTTTCTGAGCATAATTATAATCCATCATTCCCTGGCCGACACCAGCTGCAATATTAGTCCCGAACGTTCCCATTTTGCTTGTCATCTGCATATTAGTTGCCAATGCATTATTGAAAGCCTGTGCACCGCCAATATTGATTCGTTGCTCGTTAGCAAGCATCGTACCTGCCATATCCATCCCGACATCCTTATCGGAAACATCACTTGCTCTGAAGCCTCTTTCCATCTGGTCCTGAGACGTTGCATAAGCCCGGTCAAGAGTCGAACCGACAAAGTTGCGTACCCTGCTGTCTTCAGGTCGAATCGTCCTTGCAAGCTGGCTGTCCATGTCTCTTTTTGTCTGGTCGAAACTTTCCTGAAGCCCGCCTCTTGCACGTCTTCTTTGCAGGATATTAAATGTTGGCGTACCGAACCCACCGCCACCGATCGCATTCGTCACCAATGGATAAACTTTTTCTTTTGCCCATCGAGCATCTTCGGTCTCGGCAATCTGAGGGCTTGGTGCAGAACCGCCGCCGCCACCACCGCCCTTAAAGCGGCAACTTGGCCCAGACCAGAAACTATTTACATTATAATTAAATTGATGCATTATAATTCCTTTTCCATTCTAACTTCTTTGGATAGTGTCATATTCCATGCTCTCGCAAATGCTTTCGGATTACGTACTGTATCAACCTTATATCTTTTAGCACCACGATCTTTCATCCATTGCTCGGCAAGAGCCAATGCCTTCTTTGCGTTTTCATGCCCGCATTCATTAGTTGAATGGCTAAACGGTAACCAAGCTGATTCCGGGTCGAGTAATTCAGGTGCAGCTGCCTGAGTAAATCCTACAATTCTATCATTCTTACGAACCACAAAGACTGCGACATTTGCCATCCATCCATAATTAAGATAGGCAAGGTAGTTCTTTGCGGAACAAGTTCGGCCTGGTATATCTCTGAACAGCATCAGCAACTGAGCGATCTCAGCCTCGGTCGGATTAACAAGTTGTCCAATTTCAATATTATCCATTCCTGTTTCTTATTGACCTCCTATAACCATGAGAGAAACAATATCTGCGTCTATAGGAACTGCCGTGGTATTGTTTAATACCTGTATCCTCAAGTTTCCCGTTCCGACAGCTATCGGCCGCAATGTCGTCAATGCCACAGCTGGCACATGATGCGAGAAAGTGAAAGCATAATTAGTATTGTTAAATGGAGTCGTGAAATTTACCGTATAATCACCAGTTCCATTTTTTGTTACTGAGCTTACATTTAATGCATCAGCTGGTGTTATCGGAGTACTTCCTGTTCCGGCGAATCGACACCATGCCTTCATTGTCCGCTTTGAGTTGCTAATCAGTGACGCGGCTTGGTTATTAACGAATTCAGTGCTCGCTGCCTTGTCGGTATCGTCACCGATTGTCTGCGTCTTTACATAGCAGTAGTCGCCGTTGCTGAAATCCTTTAGCCCACTAACGACCTGTGCCGAGTCCTTGTCTACTGCATTACCAATAACTTCAGTATTAGCCCATGCTTCTACTTCAGCTACTCGTTCAAGTTCTTTCGAAGCAAATATTTTCTGGCCTGCAACGATATCTGATACTGTCATGCTTAGTGCATCTATTGGCATTCAATTACCCTACTTTCTTGAGAACTTCTCTAATATCGCCAGCCATCTCCTTGACACCGGATTTCACTTCGTTGATGTCAGCAGATAACTGCGTATGTTTCATTTCGAATACTTCATGACGAACAAAGTTCGAATCGTCCTGGTGAATGTCCGCATCTTGAATATGTCTATTCGTTGCCTCGTAAACCTTGGCAATTTTTTCATCAGTCTTTTGCGATAGTTTGAAAGACCAGATATACACACCCACTACTGCCGAGAACATAAATGCTTGTAATCCAAATATTAGTTTAATCAATGTTGCGATATCCATGTCTTTCTCCTTATGCCACAAGCGGCAACAATTTATAGTAAACTGCAAGTCCAAGTATTTTGAGATTTCTGGAATCATTATTTGAAACGGTTATATTTACTCGATTAGATTTTATAACACGTTTTATTTTCTTATGGATATTATTGTATCCTTCAGAGAAACCAGCATATCCGGGTTCGTCTGCGTCTGCAGGGTCGGTAGTTCCCGCACCCGCAGCCCAAACTCCATCATCCCACACAGCAACAAATTCTTCTGCGACATTTTGACCGAGCTGTTCCTGGAAAGCCCTTGTCGTGCTAAAGTCGTTATCTGAACCCTCTACTGAGACATTGGCGTCTACATAAACTCCCTCAACAAGCAATGTCACGGACGATATAAATGTTTTTCTGAATTCGCCGCCAAATTGAATATTGCTTTTCTTGATCGATGCTGGAATCCCAAGCATCCCATCAAAGACAGCTCCGGTAACAGATGAATAATCGTGATAGTCCCTACCCTCATAAGTCGAGTCTGTAACTACCGGAACAATATCATTGTAGTCGTGTTCGTAAACATAGCTCTTGCTATCTCCTTGGCCAATGCTATATAGAGTTCTCCTGCCTGCCGATATCGTCTCATGCGTCATTAGATGCTGAGTCCACGAGTTCAGATCAACGTCATAAACAAAAGTTTTCCTTACAAAGTCGCTTGTATCTATAAAGGTCAAATAATACCTTCGCTCAAAGAATGCAGAATAGATAAGCGAATCCTCGTCGTATTTTTTTACCGTCTTTGATATTCTATGTCCATCATCACGCGGGAAGTCGCCTTTAGATCCATACTGTGTGACGAAATCCGCAAAGTAGACGGTTTCATGTGCCATCCACATTATCCCATGCCCGATCACTTGTACGGAATTGCCGTCATTAGTCCCTATGTTGCAAATCTTGAACGCAGCACCGTCCATTGTAGTTTTCTGGTAAGTGGAGGATTCAGTAAAGGCATAGAATTTACGGTTAAATTCAACAACAGCCTTGCCCTCTGCGTTAAGATAGTCGAAGTCTAATGGATTCCATATATCAGGGCTTCCTCCAACGCTCCTGATCATCTTGTAAGGCATTGAAGCGTCGAACCCTACCATATAGCCATCGAGGTTGCGAACATGCAGCACGCTCAAAGGAGAAGCCCCTGACGGGTTGGTTCCTTCAGGTAAGTCTTCAATCCCCTCGAAACCGAATGGAGTCGCATCAACATACGTTGTTATCGCATTAACAGCCGTAACCTCTGTTTCGCCTATAAACTTGTATGGTCCGTTGATGTTATTGAATGGTGCTCTGTAAATCATCAACTTACTTATACCGGACGGAACCGTTACGCCGGTAAAGGCTATTGAGACCTGACCTCTATTTGTTGCATCTACACTTATAGGCATTGCATCGGTATTGCCGGGCGTCACAAGGGTCGATGAAGATTCTCCGTATTTCGTTGTAACATTGGCATCGTCATAGAAATAAGCATATTTATAATACAATGTTCCAGCCGTTATCCTGCTAAACCCTTCTCCGTTCGTCCCCAACGTTCCGGCAGGCGTAAAGGCTGTTGCTAACGGTGCTGTCAAACCAAGGTCACTTAAAGTGCCGTCCCCAGTGCCATTGTCCGGGGTCCATCTTTCTGGATTGGTCGCACCTGGGAATATTAGTAAATCAAATGCTTGGTTGATCCTGTACGAATCAAGTGACAATGTTGTATTGTCTTCGATAGCATCAGACCAAATATCCTTCCATGTTTCAGTAGCAAGGCAATAAACAGCAACGACTAGTTTGACAGTTGTTGTGTAAGTAAATCTACCCCAAACAACATGAAGTTCGTTCTGATAAGACCATCCGGATACATCCTCCTGGAATGTTCTTTGTCCGTCAAGCTGAGTGAGCGTATATGTATTGCCGCCAATATCAACTTCGATCGGCTTGTCCTGAAAGGTACTGCTGAATGTCATTGGCCTGAAAGGTGGACGCGTGTACGTTTGTCCTTCCCGGTTAAAGTAAACATTGCTCATTACGCCGAATTGATTCTTAGCTTGCGTAGCTTCAGCATCAGTGAGATTAAGGCCACCAGAAAAGTCAGTCAATATTTCAATATCAAAAGTTTCTTGACTGTATGACGGTTTAGTTGGTTGTTTTACTGGAAACATTACGCCTCCATCTGCATTGCATAAAGTGCGGCAGCTTGAAGTCTGATTCCTTCGTATTCTGCAAAGTGACCATTAGCAAGTCCGGCATCTCGGTCTGCTATCCTTGCACAATAACAAAGATACTGTACTCCTGCCTGTGCCCATTGGTCTGGTATTAAAGTTTCTGACGACGTTGCTCCAAGATCTGCAGGAATAAATGAACATGAAATAGTGACATTAAAGTTTACTGTCACGCCTGGCATTAGATCGAATGTCAACTGTTTCCCAAAAACAGAATACCGAGTTGGCAATACGGTGCTTGCTACAGGCAAGTCCTTCAAATCAGACAATTTACTTTTCGGCAAGAATGAATATTGAGTTCCAGAATCAAGACGAACCTGGAACGGAGTAATAATATCGCTTGCACCAGATATCCCTGCAGCAATCGCGGCGTAAGTTAATGTATCAGAAGTTACAGCTATCTGCTTAACAGACTGGACGCATTGAGTTTCTACGGCGAATCTGCGTTGCCATTCATTGAGGTACGCAAGCATATCATCAAGATATGCATCATCTTCGATGTCAACCAGCAATCTCTGTGCCATAGTTATAATTTCTGAGGCTGTGTATGCCATTAGTCAGGTATCCTTCCTTCAACACTTCTACATACTTCGGAAAACTGTCTTCGCTGGACGTGTCGAGGTCCATCGCCATCGTACCCGTCTTTTATCTTTGCAATAACTTCTTCATATAAACTCTTGAAACTTCCGGCGTGTTGCGGCATTCCAAGTCCAACAACAGCTAATTGCTTAGCTTTGTTTTTGATCGCACTCATCAGAGTCGTTGGGAAGTTTGTGATTACGTCCGTAGGCAACTTCAACACCTTCATCGTGATAGTATATGTATTGTCCGGGATAGGCCATAGCGTCAGCCTTACGATGTTTGGATCGTCCGAGCCAGTGTATGCGTAGGCGTAAGGTCTTCCCTCTGCATTGGCCCCTGGGTCGCTTTGATAGATAGTCTCTTCATCGATCAGACCAAGACATGCCTCTTCTGCTATGATACGTGCAGTCCCGGTTACAACCCGGAAGACATATTCGTCAAGATCAACATAATCCTGACCGGCTACAGTATCGACTTCGAACGTAGATTCATGGAAAGTAAACGTAGCCACTCCGTATTCAAGCAGGACCAGCTGGTAGGCATCGATGATCGCTGAGCGTACAATGTCCACCTCGATAGCTGTCATCGTCTGACGGCCCGTTATATTCCTGTGAAGCTGTTGCGTCTCGCTTACTATGTCGTTTACTGTATTGTATAACCTCATGCTCTTTGTCTCCTTGGTGCGGCAAATAGAACCCTACCGCTTGCAACATTCTTAAGGTCTGCTTTTGCCTGATACAGTGCGTCTGCATCTTGGTCTGCCAGTATCTTATCGTTAAACTCATCGATCTCTTTAAGAGTATCCTGAGCTCTTTGCTTGTCGTACTTACTTCTGTGTCTCATCTGTTGTATTGCATGTTCTACACACTCGCATGAACATATCATATACGGAGGCGAACTGTTTGGTATGTACCACGCCTGAAGTCTATGATCTTTCTGGTTTCTGCCAAACCGTATCTTCCTGTCGTCAAACTCTCTCTGCAACCGTTTCTGGTCGTTGCGTTCTTCGACAAGGTATCTTAATCCTGATTCCATCTTTAATCCCTTAAAGTTTGGGATGGATACAGTGAAGTACCCACCCCGTTATTGATTGATTAAGTCAACAATGCATGACCGAAAATACGAATAAGGAACTGACCTGCCGTGTAAGTGGCATCATCCGACCCGCCTTGAGTCAAGTAGTAGTAGTAGTTCGCTACCATACCGGGAACATTATTGACGATTGTTTCTCCAAGAGCCCAGTCACCTGTGCCGTCACAAAGCGTAGCAGTGTTTGCTACTGTGTCATCAAAGGTTTCATCTGCCGCAGAACCCTGAACAAGAAGAATATCTGCATCACCAGCGGTAGGCACTTCAAGGCAAGACATTTCTACCTTAAATACCTGACCATTAGTTGCAACGACATTCCTTCCGATGTAAGCCGCATCAGTACCCGGAGTCTGCGTTCCGATTACATCATTAGCTGTGCCAGAGGAATCTAAACCAGTAAGATCGATCTTAATCTCAGTGATTATGATGCCGTTTTCAATTCTGCGGTATGTTGCAGGGGTAGCCGCTGTTCCTATTGCACCTGTAGCGTGCTCGGCTGTTACGGCAGTCTGTACATTTGTAGATTCTACCCAAGCAGACCCACTGTATGTCTTCCATACGTCGTTAGTAGTATCAAACCACAAATCGCCTTCAGCTGGAACCCAGATACCGTCCGGTACGGCAGCTAGTTCTGCAGCAGTACCTTTGAACGTAAGTCCAAAAGTGCCACTATCGTTATAACATTTTTGAGGATTTATCATAATAAACCTTTCGAGTAAGCTTAGTGAGGGCCGGAAGCCCCCACCAAGTCATTAAGATTCTAGTAAGAGAGTCCTGTGGCCTTCAACTGACCATTAGGATTCTCACAGATGAACTCACAGTAGTTCACTGCGGTGCCGAACAGGTTGTCGCTACCTTCCATGTTCCTGAGAACACGGCCGCCATCTTCAATCCATTCAAAGCCATTGGTGGCCTTGGCGAACTTGAAGTCGTTGGTGTTCAGCATGAACAATGAACCCGGTTGCAGAGAGGTAAGGCTCTGCAGCAACAGACTGTATTGGTCGATCACAACGCCGATAGACTTAAATCCAAACATCGAATCCATAGTCTTCATGTCGAATCGCCTGTCCTCTTTCCGGTTGCTGAAGTATTTCAGCCGGCTCTTTGGATCAGTGACCAGAACATTCGGAACGCTCTGTTTGATATTAACCAGATCAAGAACCCAGTCCATCAGAAGCTCTTCGTCTAGTTCGGCACCTGCAGCCGCCTTGAACGTACTCTTCAGAGCGTGCGGATGTGTGGAACGAGTCAGGCCCCAGATAGTGGAATAGTTAGTTCCATCATCGACGAGGTTGTACAAACCGTTCAACTCAAGGCAAGAGTCGGCAGTAGTGCTGCCATCAGCTTCGATCTGTCCGTATGCGTTTTCAAGAACCACAACATATTCAACAGCTGTAAGGTCTGCTGATACGTCAATAGTGCTTCCAGATACATTCTTAAGAGCGAATGTATTGTCTTCGTAATCGACAGCATCGATCTCGAAAGTGCCATACAGGTCTGCTGTATTCATGGTTCCATCGAACTCAGAAGCAAGTACGATATTGACACGGATGCCCGGCTGTAGCCACTGACACTTACTATACGCACCACCAGAAGTAGCGGTCAACGCTGCTCCTGCCGCATAAGCGTTTACAGCAGTAGTATCGGTGTTCATGATGTAGTAACCATCACCGACATCGTTGGTCGTTGCCATAGCATTAGTGAACCGACAAAGTTCACCATCACCAGCACCACCGACGATTCTTTCCATCTGCTGTCTGGCAAGCTTGAGTGTGTCGTCCATTGCAGAACTAACTGCATCGACATAAGCACCTTCACCCTGCCGTACCGTACGAGAGGCAGGTCCGGTCAGAGAGAAGTAAGCGTTCAACTGCTTAATGCGAGTAGAACCCTGGAATCCCTTTTGCTTGCGACCTTTAACAAAGTCACCACCCTCAGAGATACCACCAAAGCCACCAGCACCACGATGCTTGAATGCCTTGATAATCTTATTCCCTGCGAAGTCGATCGTTCCACCGAAGTCACCGAACATTTCCATGAGTGGAGTTGCATGGAAAGTCGTATTGTTCAACGCGTTCATATACACGTTCTTAAGCAATCCGTCAACGGTTGCACTGTACTGATGGCTCTGTCTGGTTGCATCAGTTATATTAACTACATTTGAAGCCATAATTAAAATCTCCTACAATTAGACCTGTCCCGAACCCTTCATATACTCTCTTGCCATCTGTGCATGATTCTGAGCATTGGCATTAGAGAACTGGTTAGCCGGAGGAGCAACGCTACCACCGCCTGAACCCGCTGGGTTTGGAATTTGTCTGTTTCCGTTTAAGTGATTATTAGGAGCTTGTCCACTCCTAACCTGATTTGCACCAATCTGAATATAGTGCTGTTTAAGAAGGTCGAGTTCGCCCGTTGCCTTAGTAGCAAAATGGTTGTACTGCTGCGGAGTAAGAGTTGCCGGGTCAAGACCAAGCTCTCTTGCACCTCTATCAGCCAGCACACCAGTAACCGACATTACTGCCAGTTCGGTTGCGTTTCGAATTCCTGCGTCCATCTGGGCAAAGTGTGGGTCACTCCTTGCTACATTCAAGACGGCATCCACATTTGCGTTCGCCTGCTGAGCCTGTTCGGTCGCGGCGTACTTCTGTGTGATTCCATTTATCATAGCTTCGGACTTTGCATCCATTGCTGTTAATAGACGGTTATTAGTTTCAAGGCTGACGCCCTCGCCGCTTGCAACTTCTGCATCGTATTCGGCTTTGGCATCTGCAAGTTCTTGCACTGCTACTGCTACCGGATCGTTCCCAACGTTAGCCTGGTACTGATTACTTGGCTGTTGCGGAGGCTGTTGAGTTCCTTGGATATGATTACGAACCATCTCAGGAGTGATTAGTCCTGCTTCAAGCTGTTCTGCTATATCGCTCATTGGGTCAATACCCACAGCCGATAACATCTTGTTAGTACGTGCGTTCTGCTGCAGGAGACGCTCGTTAACAGCTTTCAGGTCAATAGGCTTGTCATCGGCAACGTCAGCGTCCTGATTAAACGTGTCAACGTCTGGTTGCTGATCGCGTGCGGGTTCAGGAAATCCGCTACTTACATTTGACTGAACCATCGGGGTTATATCATTTACGCCGCTAGCGTCAGTTACCTGATCTGCGTTGTTTACATTAGTTTCCATTTCTACTTACCTTTCTTATCTTTATTACTATTCGATTTACCCGACAAGTCCATCTTGCTCAGGGCTATTTGTTCTGGGGTCTTTCCCTTTATCAACATCTGTGCATTCAGATCTTTCTGGAACGCCATATCTGCACGCTGCTGGATTACCATCTGGTGCTGGCCAATATGCATATTCATACGGTTAAGCAGTTCAATCATTAAGGCATTGCCAGTACTCTTTGCTTTCCAAAAGTTACTCAACAAGTATTCACTGTGCACCTGAATGTGAACTGAATGATCGTCAAAGTTATTAACCTGCGGTACAAATAAATATTGCTCAAGTATCTGAGCCGTTTGCTCAGGAGTAGCATTTTCCGGAATGTTAACATCTTTAAGATTCTCTTCTGCAGCAAGGAATTCTTTTGCCGCAAAATTCTTCTGCTTTGAATGCTTCTGCATAAGAGCAGTAGCGTTACCCATATTCATTTGCTCAAGCGTCCATATTCGAAGTTCCGGGTCCTGCGGATCACCGAGAACACCAGACCCCCATGCTTGAAACGCCTGTATCTTTTCAGCTTCTTTGTCAAGCGGCATAGAAGAATGACGCCTGACTATTACATTTACTTTACCTTGCAATTGCTGACGATCGATCTTGTAGACTGTCCAGTCGTAATCGGTTCCGACGACATTTACAAGTCTATCGCTTTCATAGTTTTTAAGTGCCAACGTCAATGCCTGATACGCTACTCTCTGGTCTGCTTCTTCGAACCCTTCGACTATCGGCCCAAGTTGCCTTGTGTCTGCATTGGCAAGCCTTTCAAGCCCTTTACCGCTTTCGATGTTCCGTGGTGCTATTCCCTGTGATGCATGATGGAATGCAAACAAAGAATCGATCGCAAGTTTCTTGTCATTTAAATAAGAAAAGACCTGGCTATTCATAGGAACGCCCGCTTCTCGCGTTGGCTTTCCAACTGGGCCGTCATATTCGATTATATTACCAGCACCGTTAGATAACGTTCTATGCCTAAGCTTAGCCGACTTCGGTGCCATAATAATGGCATTACCCATAATGTCGATGTTCTCGTCAATCTGACTTGCCAGCTCGTTCAGCTTTCTCTGTAACGGTCTTGCTTGGCTTATCCGGCTGATGGAACCGTTAGATACACCGACAACGTTCATCGGTGCTGCAGGGATAAACGGAAGTTCTCCGTGAGGATACATTTCTGTTGGATATGGGGCATGCATAACAACCTGCGTCCCAAGCATAACAGCATAGATTCCGGTCGGCATTGACTTTGAAGGCTTTTCCCAGTATTCGTAATAATCAATGAACTCGTCAGATTCAAGTTGCATATGAGATGAAGCATCCATCTTTGGCGTAAATGTTGTTTTGTTTCCGGCAAACCCACTGACCAGACTATTGAACCGTCGCGTCAATCCAACTTCAAACTCAGATTCCCCTGCCTCCCTTGCAGATGTAAACTGAGATTTTAGCTTACTGTGTACTTCTGTGCCAAATCTGTCAACTACCCAGTTGCCGGTAACACGCTTTGAATGGATAATCCATTTCAACTTATTAAGATTCGTTTCCCTGAAATCATAGATAAGTTGATTTGTTGGGATGCATTCAATTTGAACATCTCCCTGCATGATTGCTTCGCCAACCTCAAGGTTTGGGTTATGTGCAAGATTTTCTGAGCCATCTTCATTGAATGGATCCGGATTGATACCGACAACCGTTTCATTTGCGTCCCAGTAAACCTTACGCCATCCGATAGTGGAAATATCCCACCACAGAACAGCCTCACCGCGTTTAAAGTCTCTTCCGAGCTTACGCTGAAGAACCTTGAGTATCTTATCGCCGGCAATAGCGGTCGCACGATCATCATCGTCAGTACCAGCCGGTACAACGTCAAAGAGTGCCGGACTCGCCGTAGCAGTAGCGACATCATTCTGTACCGCAGGCAGGATGACATTAACAACTTCATCGGTTGTACGCCTCTTGGCTGCAGGCCGAATAACGTCACCAAGAATCTCGATGTTTTGATACCCAACAAGATAACATACATTGGCAGTAATCTCGTTGACAATCAATCTTCTATGTATATTGAAACTGTATTTCCGCGTACTCATCATCTTCCCGATATGAAGAGCCTGCGGATCGTCAGTCATTATGAACTGAGTCTGCATTTTTATTTTGTCAGTCTTACGTTCTTCCAAGATTCACTTCCTTTTCAATACCGTTATCGGTAGTTACAAGAAACGATGTATCACAACCAATGCATTTTATTACCGCGTCCCTGGCAAGGACTTCCATGCCTTTGTGTTTCACATGAACAAACGTGCCGTCGTCTTCGAAGTCGCTAATCTTAGCAACCTTACGGTAGCATTTTGGACAGTTCAAATTTTTAGATGACTTGGCCATGTTCTTCTTCCGCATCTTCTGTTTCTGTTTCGTCTTTAGAGGTATCATATCCAGCAATAAACAATTCGATATCGCCCATCTCCTTGATAAGCTCAGGTTTCAGCAATTTCATCCGCAACCAACATGAATGGAAATAACTATCTCTTGTGCACAGTACGTCACTGATCTGGTCTGGAACTTTTGCTGGCTCTGGCATATCCAGTGCTTTCATGACTTCATCTACCGTTGACCCGAATAGTCTTTCCCTAATCTTTTCAATCATAATACAATCCCTTTCTGTGTTCTGCCTGACGACAATTGCTTCCTAAACTGTTTCCATGCTTTCTGTACGTCAACGTCCTGCGTCTGATGCGTTATTACCTGTTTTTTCCGAGGCTTTGCAAACGGATAAAGCTTTGCTCCATGATAGGCCATCATCAAGGCCATTACCGTATCGTCATTGAATCCGTCTGCCGCACCTGCTTTTCCCTTTGACTGCATATAGACAAAGTTCATCATCTCCGAGATCGTTACCGGGTCATGCAGGACGATACCGCCTTCTGACAATGCCAGTTGCATTTCATTTATCAATAACCACTTTGACGATTCTGTGGTTCTGAATCCATACTTGTCCGAGATATCCATATCCTGATCGAGTCTGGTTTCAGCTTGATAGTTTCTTGGGTACTTATAATAATCTAAAAGAGCATCCTGTACTGAGTTACCCGGGTAGTTGATTTCCATTACTATCAGGGCTTCGTTATAAAACCGTCCGAGTTGGTTGGCGAATTCGCTTACTTTATTTACAGGCCATTTCGCTCGGAATACGGCGACCTGCTCGAACGGTATTGTGTTACTTAGTATTTGGAAGCATGTGTAGTCGTCTGCAAGTCCAGTACTTGCGTCACCGCCAAGCGTGTATACCATTCCTGGCTCTGGAAGCCTCATAATTCGCAATGGACCCATTTCTTGTTCGACAAATTGGTGCATTATTCTACTTCTACCCAGTCGTCAGCTAAAATGTCACTCTGTGATGCTAGCCAAGGAACCACATTGCCTTGATCTGTCTTCATTGCGATATAAGCACCGTATTCTACTGTGTCTCCGAATTCTGCTTTTGCGACATCTGTGACAGTTTTGTAGGAGTTGGCTGGAACATGATATAGAAACATCCCTTTGCCGTTCCATCCTGCCCTTGCGACTTTTCTGCCATCCATTAAGATCCCGAGTGCATCGCTGAAAAATAAACTTTCTTCCATAATCCTATGCCTTTCTTAATATACTATCCTGCTAACGCCAATGTCCCATCGACATGTGGCATTGCTGAATTTTCAAGTGCTACTAATAGTTTCCTGTCGAATACCGGACGGCCACCAAAGATGATATATTTGCCTTCAATACGAACCTGTCTTTCATCTTCCGGCATTGACTTACAAAGCTTGTCAATCTCGCTGATCGGAATGTACGGATTCTCACGCATTCCAGCCATCGTGTAATAAACATCTTCTCGGTCAAGCGTGTCCTTCAGCCACTTGGTTCCTTCGACTGGTGTTGCTGTCATTAGCCAAGGTGCTGCCTTGTCAAGCGTCCTGATCTCAAGCTCACCAAACACACCCTCTTTCAAAGGTTCTTCGTCTACCCAGGCAAAGTCGATCTTAGCACTTTGAAACTTTTGCTTTCCGGAGTCTACTGACTTAAACCAGACTTCCCATTCTCTGCCGTCAGACTTCAATGACCAGTACCCAAGCTTACCGTGCCATTTCCCTTTTTCTTTGTACCGCTTTGGGATAAGCGATTCGAAATAAGGTTGCAATACAGATCCTATACACTTGCTGTCAAGCCCGACAATCCATGCTATGCCCTCTTTAGGGCTTTCATAGGTAGGATGCTCGCCTGTGACCATCATCGCTGTCACAAAGGCACCCATTTGACTTTTGCCGATACGGTTCGCTCCACAAGCGACACAGCCTTTGTATTTTGGCATATTCCAGATAATGTCATACTGCCAACTCGGTCCACCGCTACGGTTCCGGTACGGCATCATCTTGTAGTAGAGTTCTTCGCCTCTTGCCAAAACTTCCGTCACTAGCTGTCGATTCGTTTTTAGCCAGTTCAAAGCCTCTTTCCCCTTCGACGTATGACTCGACATAGCGGCGAGATTCCTGAGCCTCGTCAATTTGTCTAAATAGTTCTTCATCTGATGATAAGGAAACCTCAACTGTAATGTCTTTTTTTGCTGGAGCTTTGAGTCCATAGATATCTATTACCTTTCCAAGAGCTTTGTCTCTCGCAACATTGTCCGGAACATACTGTATCTTCTGGTGACTTGCACCTTCTTCGTCGATATCTTCGAGTATTATTGGCTTTTCAGCATCAAGCCCTTTTACTAGAATATCCATAGTGCCGGCAACGCCTCCAAGAGTTCCATCGTCAAGAAGCTGTAAGGCCATAGCTCGATAGTCCTTGTCTCTCTTGTAGGTCTGCAAGGTATTCCTAGTCACGCCCATTTCTTTTGCACATTGCACAACAGTCTTACCTTCTACAAGGTGCTTCTGAACGAACTGAACCTTATTCACCAGCTTTTGCTTTTCCTGTGTCTTCGATGCTGGCATCTTTTGATTCCTCTATTGACTTGTCAATGAGCTTTGCATACTCTTCCGGATGTTTAAACTTCATGTGCTGGCTGATGCAATTTTTCGGCATCTTCCTTTCACAGTGCGGACATTTCTCTTTCTTGAGAACTGTTCCACGTTTAACGCCACGTTTTCTTGGTCTGCCACGGCCTTTCCTTTCTGGCGGTTTCTTGACTGGCTCTTTAGCAGCCGTCTCAATAACCGGATCAAGGCAAAGCTTTATGATGCATTCATGACATACTGCCGAATCAGGCTTTTTGGGTTGAAGGTGTCTTATTAAGAGCACGATCATCCCGCGTTTTTCTTTCTTGCATATTACACACGTTTGTCTTTTTGACGACTGCTCAAAAATCCTAGCCTTTATGTTTTCCAGGCCGGTTTTGAATCGAACTAACACTGACATTGGTTTTCCTTTCTATATAAATTAGTATCCATCTTCGACAAGCAATAAGTCGTAGCCGCCTATAGCGTCATTGTCAATTTCGGTTGCATCAATGCATGAAACAGCTCTTATTTTAATATCAGTGCTAGCAGGCAATGGGCCTGCCGGTGCTCCATATTTATAAGCAAAATGTGAACTCCCGATATTTACAAGTGTGACTTGCCCTTTAATAGAAGCACCCAGCAGTAAAGCAAAAGTGAAACCAAGGAATATATATATAAGTTTCTTTTTCATAACAGATACCCTTACCACGGACGAAGATAAACCTTGTGCTGCGAAAGGGCGGCACCAGTGACTGCCGTTATAAGGCCAACGATGTTTGCGAAACCAAGCGAGTCCATCTTCAGGACTGCTTTTCCATCAGCTTGATTTAGGATCGTAACAGTATGCTGACCCTCTACTGATTCTACGAATTCATCAACATAATATCCGCCATCAGACGCTTCCATCGTACCGGCCGTATATGTATAAGTGCCGAGATATTCAGCGTCGCCATTCAAAGGGTATCCCCATAGTTCAAGCGTTCCAGTCTCGCCATCGGCCCCACAAGTGACATCTATAAAGATGCCATTAGTGAAATCTTGAACCTTAATGCTCTTATCCAGAAGGTTTGTTTGTCTATAAGCCTCTGTTCGTTGTACTGCATTCAAAGCTGTATCCTTAGACGCCTCTATAACCGTATTGATCTTTCGCTTAGATGCTATTTTGACATTTGAATAACTCATAAGTTTTCCTTATAATAGTTTTATAAATTTGCTTCATCTAATCTTTTTTTCAGAGCTAATAATTCTGACCGGATAAATCCGACCTCTGTTGCATCAATGCCCGCAACCCCCGGCCTTCCTGTTGGACCTGGTATACCGCGTCTTCCCGGAGGCCCTTGCTGTCCATCCTTGCCGTCGACTCCATTCGTTCCATTTATTCCATCGCTTCCACGCTCTCCACGTTCGCCGTCAATGCCATTCGTGCCATTAGTGCCATCAATGCCGTCTCTGCCAACAAAACCGTCTAAGCCGTTCTTGCCGGGATTCCCATCGACACCATGAAGACCATCTGTGCCGGGTTCACCTTTAGGACCGCGAGGGCCAAGTTTTCCGTCCTTGCCGTCTTTTCCGTCCTTGCCGTTAATGCCGTCCTTATAATCAACTCCCTTTATCGGAGTAAGTCCATTAGCCCCATCAGCTCCGTTAACTCCATTGGTCCCGGCAATACCAGTCGCACCCGTATCGCCCTTATCTCCTTTGGCGAATATCTTGATCGGCTTCTTTGGGTCACCTTTAAAGAAAAGCTTGCCGCCCTTCACCATAAGCGAATCCATTAAAGTCTGAGCAAGTGCAGTCAGTTTTTGTTTTCCGCTATACTTTGTTCGATCAGTCATCGTGCTATAAACCTCTGTAATCCGGCTATTTCGTTTGTATATATGAATACTGGTTCAAGAGTAATATTAGCAGTCGAGCTAACTGCGTACAATACAATATGATCTGCGTATGTCTCGTCCTGGGTTATATTAAAGATGTAGACTCCCGGAGCATTTGTTGGATCAAGTTCAGTTGGGTTGATATCATCTGTTGCCTGCATCGAACCAGCATCTAATGAAATTTGAGCTGTGATATTCAGAGTATCCCCGGTCTTTGCTGCTTCAGCATCAGTGTCGTATGCAAAGACCGCTATAACTTGATCAGGGACGTTTCTATACATTGTGCCTCCTTGCTCTCATTTGCCTTCCTGTTCCACCGCCGCCGCCAGTGGGTTCTGTTTGCAATGCACCTACATCGCCCCACCTATCTTGGTCACCACCCAAGTCGAGGTCATTCGGCACCGCTGCTGACCTACATAAGGCGCCACCTGCTGTGTCCTTCAATTTAAAATCACTAGCTAGCGCGTAAGAACCGCCAGCGTTTAAGAATGGGTTAGCTGTCAAAGATATTTTACTATCAATTTGTAAATCACCGAATGTATCATAGTCTGTAACACAGTTGCCTATGGCGTTATTGTTAATATCAAAGAAAAGGCTAGTGGCAGAATCCCCATATAGTATGCCGACAGTGGTTCCAGTATCACCGCCCCAAATTATGTTATTATGTATACTAATCTGGTTACTATCGTTAGTCTCAGGGCCCTCTGGGATTGAGATACCATTTAAAAAGTTATGTATCGTATTTTGTATGATGTCATAACCTCTTGTATTATGCCCACCAGAGGCATATATGCCATTACCTAAGTCATTGCCGACGATTATGTTGCCTCTAATTTCAGTTGTCATATAGCCCAAAGATGCTACTATTCCAGCCTCGGCAGACACTATGAAATTATCGAGTATCTTAGAGTTTACTGTTGTGCCAATGGCAGCTCCACCGTTAGAACCTCTTGTAACTGCATTTTCAATATAATTGCATCGGGCTATCGTGCCTGCCCCTGTGATTTTCAAAGCCTCATGCCCGTAAGCATCGTCGTCGGTTTGGTTAACCTTATTGTATTCAAAGAGACATTTTGCTCCTGATACAATAACTGCAACTCCGTATACGCTCGCTACAGAAGAAGTAATTGAGAAGCTACGGAATTTCAGCATTATACCTGAGATAGTGAGGATATTCGCCCCCATAGCAATAAAAGGCATATCATAAACTTCTAAAGCTCTGACAAAGTTGTTCGCTACTACACTAGGGTCGTATATGCACCCAGTAAATACTACCCGGTCTAAAGCTGAGCAACCAGCGTCTAATGTCTGTGCTGCTGTAGCTGATTCTGATAAATTATGTAAAACTTCCCATGAATTAAGGCTTCCGTACCCAGCTACCTCATCATTCGCAACTTCGATACCAAGACTTGTACCAA